>JGI20225J20221_1001864_pt1 | contig 15223 bp, 13 predicted proteins | sample BioMet4_FD_20221 | JGI IMG/M metagenome (IMG submission 20221) | reverse complement strand
GACTAAGTCGCAAAGTGCAGTTATGGCAAAGCCATAGTGCAGCTTCAACTTCGTTGAGTGCAGCTTTTCGAGCAAGCTCGAAAGTTGTGGATGTTTTCGCATACGAAAACTAAATTGATAAAATAAAAATATAAAAAAACATACTATTCTTTTATAAGTTTAGTTTTGAAAAAACTTTCCTTAACGTTGGAAGCCTCGCTTCCAATACTGCACGTTCCGTAGGAACAGCTGCACTTTGCGGAGCAAAAGCTGCACTTTCGCATAGCGAATACTGCACAGGGGCGCCAGCCCCGCCTACGCCTTCATCCCCACTACCATAAGCACTGAAATAATTCCCATGGTATACAGTACTACTGTGTTACCATAGCCTTTAGGTGTGGTGAAGAAAAATACGCCACCCACAACCAAGCATAAAAGTGTAATAATAGCTAATGAGAAGCTTTGCCGTAAGCTAACAATCGTTTTATCACGAATACGCAGCCAAGTTGGCCGTAATACTCCATAAATCACAATAGAGGCTAAGAACTTATATATTATGGTGCCCAAAAATAATTCTGCTACAAAATCGTTTACAAAAATTATGCCAAATAAAATAGTATAGGGGGCCATTTGAATAATGTCTGTAAAGAGAGGAATAATACCTGCTGCTGTAGTAGAAGAAAGCAGGCATAAAAAGAAAAACAGCATGTAGTGCCGCCAGCTGCCTAATAGTAATACTTCCTCATTTTCCCTTTTAATTCCCCGCCAAACTCTGAAAGGAACATAGGCCATAGCGTAGTTACCAATAAAGCCGCCTATACTACCTAAAGTTAATGTTCCTCCAATTAAATCTCCGATAAAATTGCCTAGACCACAGGCAATGGCACCTACGTTGCCAAATAAAAGTCCAAAACAAATAGGAAACGCATTAACCGGTCTGATTTCTGTAATACCGGGAATAATAACAAACCCTTTAAAAGCCAGAGCAGTTACGGCAAAAATAGCCGTAAGCAAGGCACCTACTGTAAGTTTTTCAGTCATATTCCCAGTACGCATAATATCCCCCGCAAGCATAATTTTTTTTAGGTATTTTTGTATTAATGGTATATGATATATTATTTACCGTGCAAATAATCTATCAGTTGCCTAGCCATTCGTCCGTTACGACCTGTGTGGCTCATTTCCCACTTAATAGCTTCTGCCTCCAAATCTTCTTGAGCAATGTTTAGGCTTTCTGACCTAGCTATGCCCTTTAACATGGTAAAATATTCCGCTTGATTAATTGAATCATAGTAAAGTTTGATGCCAAAACGGTCAGCCATAGAAACTTTTTCGTTAACGCTGTCCACATTATGTAATTCGCTTTGGTCCTGGTCTTGCCATACTTCCTTAATAATATTTCTTCTGTTGGAGGTAGCATAGAATAAAACATTGGGTGGTTTAACTTCTAAGCCACCATCTAAAATAGATTTTAGTACTTTATATTCTACTTCGAATTCTTCAAAAGACAAATCGTCCAAGACAATAATAAATTTTTTGCCCCATTTACTTAAGGCCTGCATTAGTTTAGGTAATTGCACAAAATACTCTCTGCTAACCTGTACCATCCGCAATCCATCAGCATAATACTCATTACCAACCGCCTTAATTGAGGAAGATTTGCCTGTTCCCCTATCACCGAAAAGCAATACGTTATTGGCTGGTTTATCATGCAAAAAGGCTTCTGTATTACGCATTAATTCTTCTTTTTGGGTATCATATCCATAAATATCTTCAAATGTCATTGTGGCATAGTTTCGGATACCGGCAAGAGCTTGAATTTCTCCATCCCAATTAAAGGCAACATGATCTGCCATAATGCCATAGCCATATTTGCCATAATACTCACACATAAGTTTTACAGCTTCTTTGCCGGAGGGATCATAGCGAAAATCCATAAAGCATTTCTCTAGAATACTACGACCGGTAAACATTCTAATAACGGTAGGTTTATAATTGCCCAATAGGTTATGATTTTTAAACCGATTAAAAACATCTTCTAAAAAAGCTCTTAACAAAACAATGTCTTTGGCTGCTGCTTTTTTTAATCCTTCACCTACTTTGCCGCTATTTTTTTCAGCAACTAGGCTGAAAACATTTTCTTGGTGACTAATAGCATGCAATACATATTCCACAGGAATAATACCCATAAGGCCGTGTTCCTCCGCCTTATCAATTAATCTGCCAAACAACTCGGCACTGAAAATTTCTTTAGGGCGTCGTAAGTCTTGAATAATTGGGTCCTCTAACAAATTGCGGTAAATCATCAAGTTATTTAGATTGGCATAACAATTCATTTCTCTCCATCTCTTTTCCGTAAATTTGTTAAGAGTTTCTCGATTGTTTCATTTCTGTTTGGCAGAACTACTTGTGGTGCTATTTCTGCTAAAGGGGCCAAAACAAATTCCCTATTCTCCATGTCTTTATGGGGTACAACTAAATTTTTAGTCTCTATAACTTCTTGTCCGAATAACAATAAATCTAAATCTATGATGCGTTCACCCCAATGTCTAAGGCGTACCCTGCCCATTTCTTGTTCAACGGCTAGCAGGACTTCTAATAATTCTTCAGGTGATTTATCGTACTCCAGTTTTATAGCTCCATTTAAAAAATCTGGTTGATCCTTAACCCCATATGGTTTAGTAACTAAAAAGGACGAAACTGCCAAAATATTAACACCATGATTTTTTAAAAGTTCAATGGCCTGAAGCAAATTTTCTTTTTTATTACCCAAATTGCTCCCTAACGCAACATATGCTATTGGCATTGTAAAATAGCCTCCAACATTCTAATTATGCGAGTATTTTCTTTAACATCATGGACCCTTACCATATTAGCTCCGGCATAAACCGCCTGGCAACTGGTTGCCATGGTCCCTTCCAAACGTTCTTCAGGTGGTAAATCTCCCAACACCTTACCTATTGTTGTTTTTCTTGAAGCGGCCAGCAGTACTGGATATCCATGACCCGTAAGAGCCGCTAAACCCTGCATAAGTTCGAGGTTAGCTGCTTTATCTTTGGCAAAGCCAATACCAGGGTCTAAAATAATCTGCTGACGACTAAATCCTAAAAGTAAAAGAGCTTCAGCTTTGCTTAACAAGTATTCGGCTACTTCATCAACCACATTGGTGTAAGTAGTATTTTTTTGCATATTTTTGGGTGTACCACGCATATGCATTAGTATAATAGGTGCTTTATATTTTAGTGCTACCTGTGCCATATTTCTGTCCGCTTCACAGGCGCTGATATCATTCAAAATATCTGCTCCGGCTAAAAGAGCTGCTTCCGCCGTAGCGCTATGATAAGTGTCTATAGAAATAATGCTTTCAGGATAAGCTGCGCGAATTGCCTCTATGGCAGGCACTATCCTATCTATTTCTTCTTGTGGTGATACGCTGTCAGCTCCCGGTCGCGTTGATTCACCACCAATATCCAAAATCTCAGCACCGTCTTTGAGCATTTTACCTGCTGTTTGCACAATATTTTCTAGCTTCGCTACCCTAGACCCAGCAAAAAATGAGTCCGGCGTCACGTTAATAATACCCATAACCATAGTTTTTTCATAATGCAATTCTCGGCCATTGGCAAGTTTAGTAACCGGTTTAGAGCAAGCTAATAAAGCCTCCAATTCGGAAGCTAGTTTATCTAACCCAAAACAGCCTGTAGCTTTTAGTTTTTTGCAAACAATACCATAGTGTTGCAAGGTACCTAAAAGCACTATATCACAGTAATCTTTGGCACAAGTTACCGTGTCAGCAGGTACCGCGCAATCGCCGCCACAGGCGAGCATTTCCTGCTTAATAATATTAGCAGCCGGGGTACGCACATGCAAAGCTTTGAGGGGTAATATTTGGCTTTTTTTAGCCATTATTTGCACTCCCACAGCATGTGTTCCAATGATTTGCAATTCAGATAAAACCCTATTCGGGGTAACTTGTAAAATCATATGCACTCCTTTAGAGGTGTATATAGGATTGACCTCTATTTTTTTTCTACACAGGCGAAGGCACTGTGATTATGTATGCTTTCTATGCTCTCTACAGTCACTTTATACCATTGAATCCTAGCATCATTTTCTAGCTGCAAAGCAATTTCTCTAACTGCATCTTCTACAAAACGTGGATTTTCATAAGCATGTTCGGTAACAAATTTTTCGTCAGGACGCTTTAGTAAGGGATAAATTGGTGAACTTGCGCCGGCTTCTGCCATAGTTGTAAGTTCCTCAATCCATACTAAGCCTTTGGAGCGTATTTCTATTTTCGCTACCGCCCTCTGATTATGAGCACCGTAGCAGCTAATTTCTTTGGAACAAGGACACAAGGTATGAATAGGAACTTCCACACAAACATACAACTGGAAATTTTCCCCTTTTTCCGCTCTATACCTACAGGTCAAATCTAAAAGGGCTTCTTGCCCTGTTACAGGAGCTGCTTTTGTTATAAAATAGGGAAACTTCATTTCCAGCATAGCCTTTTCAGCTACTAATTTTTCTTTTAAGGTATCCAATATTTTTTCTAACGCGGTTGGCGAAACAGTGCCCAGTTCTTGTAAGCACTCCACAAACCTACTCATGTGCGTACCACGCAAGTCATGTGGCAAATCAACGGCCATGGCTATTTCTGCCACAGTATGCTGAGTACCCTTGGTTTTATCTTTCATAATAATTGGCCAGCGCAGATTTTTTATGCCAACATGTTTTAAAGGCACTTGCCTTGAATCTACTTCACCCTGTACATCCTTTAGCATAATCTACCCCCTATAAATAATGCCGCTGGTTTTAGTTTCCCAGACCTGCACTTCATAAAGCTTATAATTATCACCGTGTAATGGTTTTTCTATTTGCTGCCAAACCCAAACAGCTATGTTTTCTGCTGAAGGTTGTGGTAATAGATCGTTTATACAGGAATGATCTAATTTGCTAATCACTAAGTCTTGCACGATTTTCTTAAGCTGTAGAAAGTCAATAATCATTCCTTCAGCGTCCGGCAGACCTTCAACCTGCACTACTAATTTGTATGTATGACCATGCAAGCGTTCACATTTACCATGATAATTTGGCAAATAATGGGCCGCATCAAACTCAAACTCTTTTAAACAAATCATATAGTGCCCTCCTCCTGATCAAATCCGTTTTGACGCAAGGCTTCATAAAGAACAATAGCAGCAGAATTTGATAAATTAAGAGATCTCGCTTCACTAATCATCGGGATTCTTACACAGTCTTTTTCATTTTCCATACGGAATTTTTCCGGAAGCCCCGCCGTTTCCCGGCCAAAAATCAAAAGAGAATCCGGTCCATACTCTACCTTTGTATAGGATTTATGAGCATGGGTAGTCAAAAGAAATCTTGGATTATCCGGATATTTCTCTAATACCTCATAGACAGAATCGTAGTAGTGAATATCTACCAAATGCCAATAATCCAAACCCGCTCTTTTTAAATGTTTTTCATCAACAGAAAAGCCCAAGGGTCTTACCAAATGCAAGTGGCAACCTGTTGCTGCGCAAAGTCTGGCTATATTACCTGTATTACCCGGAATTTCCGGTTCAACTAAAACTATATGCATATTATTCTACCTCTTATCTCATTTTACCATATTTCGCTACCTGAAACAGATATAACTTTTTTCATTTTTTCATGAATATCGATTATTTTCTCGCTATAATTACTGCTAGTGGCCCATTTACCGTTTAATTGGGACCAATAATTGAAAAATCCGGTTTTCTTTTTGCCATCATGCACTAAATAATACCGTGGATCTATAATTTTTGTCTTGGGTGCTGCTAAAACAGAATAGGCCATAAGATGTTGAATATGAGCTCTGACACCTTCTAAGGGAGTAAAGAAATAAACACCCCTAGTTGTGGCATTAGTTGTACCTAGACCACAATAATTGTTTTGCTCAGGTACTACTGTTCCTCCAAAATTGAAAAAACCAGTTTCTAATAGTGCCTGACAAAGTGCCATATCCCATTTGATACCTTCCCGCCCTGCCTCACGATAATAATAGTCAACTATTTGTCCCGGTGTAGCGGCAATTGGTAGTTTATTATTATAGATTTTGATGAAAGCTGTAGCTTGGGCTTTGGTTACTTCGCCCTCTCCCGCAATAGTGATCTGTTTATAATTCACCGGCAAATCCGCTATTTGTCCATCAGTACCCAAAATCAGCTTTTCAATGATAGCATAGCTGGGATCTTTAGGCTTATTGTCTTTACAAGCCTGCTTTTCGTCATTCTTTTTGGCAACAGCAATTACATCCACCAGGGGCAAATATGCGCCTTTTACGGTAATAACCGTATTTTGTTTTTTTACCACCTTATATTTATTATCCTGAGCTGCCAAAGCGCCCTTAACATCAGTTTTATATAATGCCGCTTCCACCGGTAATACGGTAAACCCCATATTGTAGCAAAGAGCTAAGGTCATTACATAAATTGGTAATTTTCTCATAGATTACTCCTTAATTTTTTTGGGAAAAATGTATAAACTTATAAACATAACTATAATAGCAATGAGAATACCTGTTGACGTAGCATTCAAAATCCAGAAACCTTTTCCCCCATTACCAAACTGTAAAATCAGTGTCAACAAAACGCCAATACCGGCAGAACAAAATGCCCCTTTGGTAGACGCACGAACACTAAATAATCCGAACAAGAAAGGTGCTGCTAAAGAAACTGTCATTAGTGAATAGAAAATCGACAGAGCTGTAATAATATTAGACATAAAGTGCGCAACAATAATACCTAATATACCACAGACAATAGTTGCTTTACGACTAAAAGCCAGCAATTCTTCATCAGTAGCCCCGGTATTAAAAAAGGTTTTATATAAATCTTTGGAAATAGACGTGGAAAGCATAAAGAGGACGGTATCGGCAGTACTTACCTCAGCGGCAAAAATAGCTGCCAGGGCCAAGGCCGCTATGCTAAAAGGCATCATTTCCTTCATGGCGGTAGGTAAAGCTAATTCTTGATTTTTAAGTTCCGGGAATGCTGCATAGGCACACATACCAATCAGTAGAGGACAAAAAGCAAAAAGCAACTGTACAATACCGTTAAGTAAGGTCCCAATTTTCACGGCACGAGTGTTTTCAGCGCTGTATACCTTGCCAATAAGCCCGGGAGAAATACAAAATGCCGGAGTAAGCATAAGAAAATAGCCAATAATAGCAGTATATCCTATACCATCCCAAGCAAAATACGAGGCCGTTTGAGTTGCATTTCCTATGTTTTGCGTTATAGCACTTTGTAATCCATTAAAACCACCAACATAATTTAAAGCAAAAGGTGTTGCCACTATAAAACCAAGTAATATAACTACTAATTCTAAAATATTAACAATAGCGGCAGAGCGCAACCCTCCTGCCGAAAAATAAATGGTAACTACAACAGAACCAATAATAATGCCATACAATTTATCAATACCGGCAACAACGTCCAAAATCCAAGCAATGCCAATTAATTGTCCGGAAAAAAGTGCCAAGGTTCCCACAGCCATCATAGTTGAAGTGATAGCTCTAAAAGCCTTTGCATACCGCATATCTAAATAATCACCCATGGTATAGAGGTTGTATTTTTTAGCTGCTTCCCAAACCTTTGGTCCAACAACATAGGCTAGAAGCAAGGAGCCTACTCCGGAACAGCCAATCCACCACCAGCTGGAAAGACCATATTTATATGCCAAGCCTGTTACACCTACAGTAGAACCGGCACCAATATTTGCTGCCAGTAAAGTTGTAAACAAAAGCGGCCAGCCAAATGTTCTATTCCCTACAAAAAAATCAGCGGCACCTTTTACATGTCTACCGATAAAATACCCTATACCAATAAGCAATAAGGCATAACAAATTATTGTCATCAAATAAATATTCAATTACTCCACTCCTCTAAAAGGATTTAGTCAACAAACTACTTGCATTTTACTGTATTTAACTTCCCTTGTAAAGAAAAATGACAAAGACCACTTCTATGTATTATAATTACGATAGTACGACAAATATGTCAAAGGAGTTGATTGTATTGGTAAAATTCAATTATATTAATCATGCTTGTTTTTTACTTGAAACTGATAACGACGCTATCATTTTTGATCCCTTTCTTGAGGGTAATCCCAAAAATGTACAAGTAAAAGATATTAAAGTTTCTCATGTACTCGTTACACACGCTCATGGCGATCATTTGGGAAGTGCCTATGCAATTGTCAGAAACAATAATGCGTTGTTTATCTCTACTGCAGAAGTAGCAAATGCTGCCGCAGAGGCCGGTTGTGAAACTCACTCTATGCATCTTGGCGGTACTTATGAGTATGGCTTTGGTAAAGTCCGCATTACACCCGCTTTTCATGGTTCCGGCGTTGCCGGTGGACACGCCTGTGGTTTCATTGTGAACTTCCATGGTACGACAATATATTATTCAGGAGATACCTGCCTATTTAGCGACATGAAACTTTTGGGTGAACTGGAAAAAATTGATTATGCTATTTTGCCTATTGGCGATAATTTCACAATGGGACCCAGTGATGCTGCCAAAGCTGTAGAATTTCTAGGTGTACAAAAAGTCATTCCCATACACTACAACACTTGGCCGGTTATTGCACAAGATCCTGAAAAATTCAAACAAGCTGTGGAAGCAAAAGGAAAGGCCAAGGTCTTTATTGTAAAGCCCGGAACCTCTTTGGACTTAGAATAACTATTGTTTTTTACAAAAATAATTAAAAACGCAATATTTACAATTTTCGGGCAGGACTGCAAAGTCCTGCTCTTCTTTTTTGCCGTTAATTTCTGCACAAAGTGCCTTTAAAGCTTCTCTCTGCTCTTCTCGCTCCCCACTTAACCCCCAACTTGAACTATTTTGCAAAAAATGCAAATAAGCTGTTTTTACAGGTTGTTTAAATAGCTTTTCGGCAGCCAGAGCATATATGATTAACTGCCTGGTATAACCTTTTTTCTCCTCACCTGATTGGGGGGGCCGCCCTGTTTTATAATCAATAATTCCCAAACTACCATCCGGATAGTGCAGCAAACAGTCAATACTTCCCTGAAAATAAATATCCTGGCCATTAATGCTAAATAAAGGCAGCGAAAATTCTTTTTCGGCGTCCTGTGGTAAATCTTTATTGTCCAAATATAAGGGTCCCGCACAATAGCGTTCTAACATTTCCAGTGCAAGTTTTTCTGTACTGTTCACCAAATAAGATGGTACAGCTTGTTTTTCCAAAGCAATAGCCACAGCTTCAGATAAATTGATACTACTAGTTAATTCTAGAGCACTATGAATGACCAAGCCCAATAAGTAAGCGGGTATTTTGTTACTATTTTCCCCTAATACCTCCGGCTCAACCATGGGCATATGTAAAATTTGTTCATAATAATAACGTCTTGGACAAATGTCATATTCTTGCAGGGCTGAGGCAGAAAATACATTTTGCCCTGTCATAGCGAAGGCTTCCAAAGGCTTAATCTGCTCATAAACTTCTGGTTTCATACTAAATTTTTTTGGTTGGCGTTTCGTCTCTGTGGAAGCTAGTACAGAATCCACGGCGTAGGATTCTAAAATAACTAATTCGTCGTTTCCACTACTCAAGGCAAATAGGCGTTCAACGGATTCGAACCAATTTTCTTTCTTGTCCTTGCCCTTATTAGCCTCTACATTTTTTACACCTGACATAAATAGATATGCTTCAGCCCTAGTCATAGCAACATATAACTGCCGAATTTTTTCGCTGGCCTCCAACCGGGAATTTTCTTCTTTAATTCGATTATATACGTAAGAAGCTACAAGTTCCCCATCTGAGTCAATAACCTGAATGCCTAACCCAATTTGAGGTGAAAATTTAATACTGTCCCTATCGCTGCTGCCTCTGGTTTGCAAGGCCGGTAAATAAACCACCGGGAATTCCAGTCCTTTGGATTTATGAATAGTCATAATACTTACTGCATCGTCATTGTCCTGAACAACTGCAGCACCTTCTCTGGCTCCTGCCTGACGCAGCATTTTGATACGGTCTAAAAACTCATTAGTCGTACCTCCCTGCTGCATGGCAAAGTCATTGGCCAATATTTTAAGTTTATCCACATTGGCTAGTTTTTCCCGGCCAAATTCCTGGGCTAGTAAAATAGAGTTAACCTGCAATACTTCATACATTTCCTTAAACAGTTCAGGAAGACTAAAAGTTTCTGCGGCTTTACACAATTGCGAGATTTTAAGGTAAGCCTTGTTTAGAAGACTACTTTGCTCAGTAGCAGCTTCCTGCTCAAAAGCTAGGTTTTGAGTTCTAATATATTCCCATAAAGTAGCTTCTTTCTTTGTTTTAAACATATTAGTTAATGTGGCATCATCAATGCCGAAATATGGCGAGCGTAAAATTCCTGCTAGAGCTATGTCCTTCCTGCTATTTAGTAAAAAGCTTAACAAATTAAATACATCCAAAATCTCTTGCCGTTCATAAAAGCCCTTACCATCCAAAATTTTATAGGCTATACCTTCAGCACGCAAAGCTTTGGCAAAACGCGAAGATAAATTAATCGCCGGTAAAAGTATAGCGACATCTCTATAAGAAATAAGAGAATCCTGCTCTACTGTCTCCTTAATATGGCGAGCTAAAATAACGGCCTCAGAAGCATCTGCCGCTTTATCATAATTATTTTCGGTTTCTATAGTCACTAGCCTTGGTTTTGCCGCGCTAGCCTTATTGGCGCGAAGTTCTTGAAAAGTAACGTCATCTTGTGGGTTAACTCCCAAAAGATCTTTAAACAAACAATTGCAGGCAGCCATAATTTCCGGGGTAGAACGAAAATTATCAGCTAATACGATGTTGGAGCCCTTGAGTGTTGCAATATCGTCTCTAACCTTCTTGAAAACGCTGACATCGGCACCACGGAAACGATAAATAGATTGTTTAGCATCACCTACCACGAAAAGCCTATTATCGCGTAGTTCTCTCTTGTCTCCACCGGCTAAAAGATACACTAATTCCTTTTGGCAATCATTGGTGTCTTGAAATTCATCTACCATGATATATTTATATTTGGCGCGGGCCTTTTGCAATATATGAGGATAATTTTCTAAAAGCTCCACCGCTTTTAGCGCAATGTCATCAAAACTATAATATTCTTGTGTATCAACTGCTTTCGCCAAATGCAGGGATAATTTGCGCAACACCTTATCCCAAGCAGAAATTACAGGAACCGCAGCTAAATCAATAGTAAAATTACTGAGTTCTGAAATAGCGGCTTTAAAAGAAGTTATTTCTTCTTTTCCTTTACCTCTGGCGCTTAACCCTGCCGTCCACTCCGTCAGTTTTGCATAATCTCCCTGCGCAATAATAGTTCGAAATTCCTCACTACGTTCTTCCAGCACATCTAATATTTGGGCAGTTTTAGCTCCCGCTATATCTTTGATAGCGACTAAAGCGTCAAAGGTTGCTAAAGCTTCTACCTTAAGGTTTTCTTCTTCTTTAAGTCTTTCTGTATAGGGGAAAGCCAAATCTTCCTGGGCCAATACTTGTGGCAATTTATCAATTAAAGAAAGCAACATGTTTTCTAATTTTGCCTGTCCATAATTATCCATAAGCCTAATAAAGTAAGTATCTTCTTCCTGCAGGGCTTGTGACATAAAGTCTTTAATTACCAGAACATGAAATTCCTCCAACTCGTATTCCGCACTTACCTGAAAATTAGGATCCATGCCTGCTTCCACAGGATTATCACGGATTATTTTGCTGCAGAAACTGTCAATAGTACTGATTTGTGCCTTCTCCAACATTCGTAACTGCTCTTGCCAAAACACTTTTCTATCATTTTCTGCTGCTTCTAATAGGGTATAAAGGGTTTTACGTATACGTTCACGCATTTCCTTTGCTGCCTTTTTGGTAAAAGTAATAGCTAAAATAGCATCGGCAGAGGATTTTTGGTCAGCAATAATTTTAATGAAACGTTCCACTAAAACTCTGGTTTTACCGGAACCTGCACCGGCAGAGACTGATACATTGGTATCTAATGTCTCTATTGCGCATCTTTGTTCAGGTGTGAAATCAGACATTATCTTCTACCTCCTCTCCCGTATCTTGTGTGCCATCACTTACACGATAGCGACAAATATCCAGACAGGGGCAGTACGCTGGGCATTTTTCTGCCGGATTAGCAGGAAATGCACTATTTCTAATACCACGGATGCTGGCAACAATAGCACTTTCAGCGTTTTCCATAACCATGGATAAATTGTTTGGTCTAGTATTATAAAGCCAAGGCAAGTCTTCTTTTAGAGTGTTTTCCCACAGACCACCGCTGCGCTTACAGTTTTTTAGACCATAGTAACCGGCACCTATAATTTTTGACCGTTCTACCGATAAGAGTTTTTCTACTGCTAAAATATAAACAGGCAGCTGTAAAAATCTTCCTAAGGCAACTCCCTTAGCTGATGGTACCGTTCCACTCTTGTAATCAGTGAGCATATAGTTATTACCATCTGTATCTACTCTGTCTATTTGTCCTGAAAAAATTGTTTCCTCACCATCTATGCTAATTGGCACCCCGGGCAAAGTGCTGTCTTTTCGTCCAAATGCCAGCTCTAGATATTTGGGCAGCAAATTAATTTTTTGATTAGCTTGATAAGCTTGTTCCGCTAACAGCCATTTTCCCAAAACTATACGATAACGTTTGTAATCGTACTTGCTGAATTCACTTTCTGAAATTAAGCCTTGTGCTGCCAATTGTCCATATACATCTGCTAAATCAAGCATTAGTTCTTCTAGCAATATACTGTAATCTGCAAGGCCAATATTTTCTTCTAAATGTTTGTTCAAAAATTTTGCCAATGCTAGGTGGTATAAATCGCCTATGACTGCCGGTTGTGTTTCTTTTTCCAAGGGTTCCCAGGGTTCGGTCTGCCAAATGTTTGTGACTAAATAGTTAAATGGACATTGGACATAATTATCCAATGCTGACGCACTTAAATATTTGCATTCCTGCTTTTGCTCTAAATAGCCATTAAAAATATTATTGCCCGTCCAGCGCTCTTTATCCAAAAATTTTCTAAAAGCAAAATCCACACCCAATTTGTTGGTTAACCAAACGTCCTCGGCAACCGCCAAAAATTCTTGCTGCACTAAAATACCCGCTAATTCCTCAGCACTGTAACAATGGGCAACATCCGTATTATAAAAGGTCGGTACTAATGCTTCTTTTTCATAGTATTGCTGCAACTCCTGTACATAACAGGAAGCAGCGGCCGCATCATCAGCATAATAACTAATTGTTAGAGATTGTTGCGCCATAGCTGCTACTGCTGCGAAAAAATATTGGTCTATTTTCATAGAGGCAATTGTCAAAGGCAAAGTAACCCCCAGCTCATTAAGAGCTTTGCGCTCTTGATCATTATATATCCAATTTTCGAATTTAACCTTGGGAAATTGGCCCTCGCGCATTCCCATCAAGTATACGTGAGGAAATAATATTCCTTGAATGGTTGAGGCTTCTACTACCTTGATACCGAGTTTGTCTCCCTGGGATAAGGTTATTATTTTTTCTTTAGCTCTTTCTTCCCAAAATTCCAAAAACTCACTAATAGGTCTTTTTTGTTTTCCTTGCCCACTTTGTTCAAAAGCTCCTACCATTTCTTCCAATATTTCCGTAACCATATTTTTTGTGGTAACCACTGCTTTTAACTGTTTTAAAGTTATTTTGTTGGCTTTGTATACTTCCCCATAGCTCTTTTCTAAAGACCAGCCTTCAAGGGCTTGCAGAAAATTATTAGTAAAATCTGCAGGAGTGCTCTTACTTTTCAAAGAAGCAATAAAATTAAATAATTCCCCAATTCTACTTTGCGGGAACTTATTTTCTACAAATTCTTGTAACACATTGGGTGAAGCAAAATATTTTTCATTATAGCTTGCCTCGATTTGCTCATGGTTGATACCAAAAATTCTATCTACGAACACATTATTTAATAGTTCTTTCCAAACGTCTATTTCATATCCGGCCGCTACCGTCTTCATAATATTTTCTATAAACTTTGCCAATGGTTGCGCTGTAAAACCAGTTACCTCCGGCAATGTGGTTGGTATCCCAAATTCCTTGAACAAGTTAGAAAATCCATTGTATTCTTCCATGCTGCGGACAACACAAATAATATCTCTGCACGCCACCCCAGCCTGTAATTGCTGTTTTATTTTACCTAATACTCCACGCATTTCATTTTCCACGCTATAGGCCTCAAAAACAATAATACCATCAGCTGCACCGACTAGTGGGTGCTCACGCTGCCAATTTCTAACAAAATGATCAAGTCCTTGATTTCTAGGAGTAAACTCTTGCAACTGTTCTTTTATAAATCCCATGCCCATAAAATCCATATAGGCATTTTCTGTAGCCGCAGACAACTCCGGCCTTTCTGCATCATAAAACAACCCGACTTCAATTGAGCAATGTTTGGACAAAGCTTTAAGTAACTCTATTTGTAAATTATCAAATTGATAAAATTCACTAAAATATAGTTTTTCCCATGGAACAATGCAATTTTCTTTTTGCAGGGCTCTAATTGCCAATCTATAGAGACCGTCCACATCATAACGTTTTTGTTTTTTTAACTCCTGCCTATAAAGCAAATAGATATGATAAATTTCCATATCTTTTGCTTGTAAATAATCCGTGCGCTCCCAAGCTTGCAGTGCCGCATAAAATTCTTCACAAGTAATTCCTCCGCGAGATAATTCGCCGATGAAGCTCACCATATTTTTTATAAAGCCTTTTTTGTCTGCTAGTTTGGCAAAATAGGAAAGTTCGCCTTTTTTTACAAGGGACTTAATAATTTGTTTAATAACCATTTCTTGTGCCGGACGAGAAATGCGCGTATAAACATCTAAGTGGTTTGCCCGTAACAATTCGTTCGGCAAATAATCCATAATAACTGTGCGTACACTTCCTGCTTTTTTTACCTCGTCCAGCAAAATATGTCCGGGAACCACAAATACAGCTTGCCCATAAGCAAACTGTTTAGCATCCTCAATAAATTTGTTACGCATGGTTTCACCCAAAGGCAGGCAATACAATTTATTCATGTTATTCTCCTATAAAGTTCACTACAAGCGTTGTATTCCACATCAATTTATACCGCAACATCACTGCTAATATTTTAACACAATAAAGAAGAAAAACTGACAGAAAAGATCAATTTATTTGACCTTACCTCTGTCAGTTTCTCTA
>JGI20225J20221_1003869_pt1 | contig 15250 bp, 9 predicted proteins | sample BioMet4_FD_20221 | JGI IMG/M metagenome (IMG submission 20221) | reverse complement strand
GGCCACCTGGGGCGCGAACACGGTCTGGAATTGCCATTGCCGGCCGTGCAGGCCCTGGGGCAGGCCGTTGACGATGGTGTCGCCCTTGCCCAAGGCGCACAAAAAAGCGTTGAGGGACGGGGTGCCCCCGGCCGTGACCACCCGGGTGATGGTGCCCGGGAGTTCCACGGTGCGGCCGCAGCCGTCCACCACTTGCCGGGCCTGGCCGTGGCCCGCCCCGATCAGAACCAGACAGACCGCCATGAGTCCCAGGAATCCACCGTATCGCCAGCTGCTTCGGTTGTGCATGCTTGTGCTCCAAGACTTCGAAATCCAGCTTTGCCTCGCGCGGGTTTGTCCCTTGCGGGGTGGTCCAGGAGGGGGATGATCCCCCTCCTGGCCGCCGGAGGCGTTCCCTCCCCTCTCCCTAGAACTTCACCGTGATGCCGCCCACCACGGTCAGGGGCGCGCCGGGGTAGTAGCTGGCCGAGCCGGACTGGGTGTCATCCGAGGGGGCGCGGATGATGGCGATGTAGCGTTCGTCGAACAGGTTGAGGATATCCAGGGTCAGTTTGCACTCGTTGTTGTGGAAGATCGGGGGCAGATCGTAGCTGAGGTTGAGGTCCACGATGTTGTAGGGCCGGACGTATTCGTTGTTCTGGGCATCGCCGTAGCGGCTGTCGATGTAGCGGTACAGGACCGTGCCCGTGAACTTTTCATACGTCACGGTGGCGCCGAGCTTGGCCATCCATTGGGGCACGTCCGGGACCTGGTTGCCGGTGACATCCAGGCTGGAATTGAGGGCGGTGCGGATGTTCTTGGTGAACTGGAAGCTGTTGTAGGACGCGGCGCCGAACAGGGTCAGCCAGGGCCTGGCCCGCCAGGACGCTTCGAGTTCCGCGCCGTAGGACCGGGCTTCGGAGCCGGATTGCAGGTAGCTCGAGCCGATGGCCGGGTCGTAGGCCGAGACCTGCTTGTCGTGGAAGTAGGCGTAGAACAGGGTCGGGGCCACGGAGAAGGTGCCGTTGTTGTAGCGGGCGCCGACGTCGATGTTGTCCGAGGTTTCGAGCTTGGTCTCGTTCCACAGATGCTGCAGGGTGATGCCCTTGGCCGTGAACGCGGCCTGGTTGTTGGCGTAGACGCTGTAGAGGGGGCCCTGGAGGGGATAGGCGTAGTTGCGCCCGTACATGGCCCGCAGGGTCAGGGTGTCGGTCAGGTCGTAGCTCAGGCCGAAATTGGGCAGCCAGGCGGTCTTTTCGGCCGAATTGGTGTTGCGGGCCGGGAGCTGGCCGGCGCTGTAGCCGAAGGCGTCGTCATAGGACACGTCGGGCACNCCCTTGGTGCTGAAGCTTTTCACCCAGGGCATGTTGGCGGACAGGTATTTGAGGCCGCCGGTGGCGTGGAATTTGCCGAAATCGCCGTTGGCCTGGACGTAGGGNGCGTTAAANATCCGCTCGCCCACCTCGTTGAGCATGTTCCAGGCCTTGAAGACATAGCCGGTGGACGTGATCNGGTAGGCCGTCTGNCCGGCCACCGGNGGCGGATAGACCGTGATGTCCTGGTGCCAGAAGCCGGCCTTGAACTTGAAGGGATCGAATTTCTGCTCGATCTCGGCCACGAAACCGAACTGGCCTTCCTGGAAGTTGGTGCGGTTGACGTTGAGGGAGTTGGCCGTGGGNGTCGTGGTGATGTTGGTGAAATAGCGTTCGCCGGAGTCGCCGGCATAATAGGGCTTGAAGGTCGCCTTGGCCCCGGACCAGAGATCGGCTTCGAGTTTGCCGAACACGGCCCATTCGTCGGCGTGCTGCCAGTTGTAGCCGTAGTAGCCGAAGTCGGCCGTGGGGACGCCGGTGCGGCCGCTGTTGAAGTCGAACCCCCGGTAGTTGCCCAGGTTCTTGGACTGGTCATAGGTCAGGGGCCGGAATTCGTCCTGGCGGTACTGGTTGTAGAGCCCGTAGGCTTCCAGGCGCACGTGGCCGTAGCACATGGGCTGGGCCAGGCCGGCCATGAGGTTGGTGCGCTGGGTGCCGCCGGTGCCGCGCCACTTGTCGTCCTGGCTGTAGGAGGCCGAGCCGAAGAACCGGGTGCCGACGTTGGGGAGTTCGCCGAGGTCGAACCGGCCGAAGGTGCGGGTAAAGCCGAAGGAGCCGTAATGTTGGGACAGGTTCACACCAAGCTTGTCGGCCGGAGCCAGGATCTGCATGTCCACGGCGCCGGCGGAGTTGCCGAAGCCAAAGCCCTTGTCCGCGGCGATGGGACCCCGGCCGAGGCTCAGGTTCGAGACGTTTTCCATGTCCAGAAAGTTGCCCATGCTGCCGTTGCCGACATTAACCCCGAGGGGCAGGCCGTTGATGGTGCGCGAGAGCCGGTTGTAGGTCAGGCCGGCCTGGCCCCGGATGCGCAGGTTGTTCTGGTCCTGGGTCAGCCCGTAGGGGTCCGTGCCTTCGGCATTGACCGAGGGGAGCAGATTGAGGGCCTTGTAGGGATTGGTCTGGCCCGGACCGCCGAAGGTGCGGATGGCGTCTTGATCCAGGGAGGTTTCCGTGGCGGGTTGGGATTTTTCCTCCTGCAGGGGGCCGGGGGCCTTTTCCCCGACGACCACGGTTTCCCCCAAGGAATAGGTGCTCGTGGTGCCGGTCTGGTCCTGGGCCAGGACCAGGGCCGGAACGAGCAGGCAGGCCAGGCCCAGCGCGGCCGATACGATGCGTGATTGCCTCATTTCATGACTCCCCTCTTGCTTGCCGGTTTGACCAATGCCGGCGGGATCACCCGCCAGCCTTCCGCAACGTGGGCCAGCCTGACCGGAATGGCGTACATGGCGGCCAGATGTTCGGCCGTGATCACCGAGGCCGTTTCCCCGGCGGCCAGGATCGTGCCCCCGGCGAGGAGCACGACCCGGTCGGCCACGGCCAAGGCGTGATCGGGCATATGGGTGGAAAAGACGCAGGTCCGGCCCTGGCCGGCCAGGGCGGCGATGCGGCCGAGCAGACGCTGCTGGTTGCCGAAATCCAGGGCGCTTTCCGGCTCGTCCAGGACATGGACCGCCGCGCCNTGGACCAGGGCCCGGGCGAGCAGGGTGAGNTGGCGCTCGCCGCCGCTGATTTCGGTATAGGGGCGCTGGGCCAGGTCCGAGAGGCCCAGGGCCTCCAGGCAATCCCGGCCGCGCTGCCGGTCCTCCCGGGTGTAGGGGGCAAAAAGGCCGCGCCGGGGCAGATGCCCGAGCATGGCCACCTCTTCCACGGTATAGGGAAAGACCGGCCGGTGGTTCTGGGGCAGGTAGGCCACCTGCCGGCCGAGTTCGCGCCGGGACGTACGGGTCAGGTCGCGCCCCTGGAACCGCACCGAGCCGGAGGCGGGTNTGAGCAACCCGAGCAGCAGCTTGAGCAGGGTGGTCTTGCCGGAACCGTTGGGGCCGAGCAGGGCCGTGACCCCGCCCGCGGCAATGGTCAGGGACACATCGCGCAGGACAGTGCGGCCCTGGTAGGCGACCCGGACCGCCTCCAGTTCATAGAGGGGCGTCATGCGAANCCGCCGCGCCGGGAACGCAGGAGCACAGCGAAACAGGGGATGCCGCACAGGGCGGTCAGGATGCCGACCGGGGCTTCCACCGGAAAGGCGGTCCGGGCCAGGGTGTCCATGACCACGAGATAGGCGGCGCCGAACAGGGCCGAGGCCGGCAGCAGCCGGGTGAGGGCCGGACCGGTCAGGCGCCGGGCCAGATGCGGGGCGATGAGCCCCACCCAGCCGATCACCCCGCCGAGCACGACCGTCAGGGCCGAGGCCAGGGTGGCCAGCAGGATGACGCCATAGCGGATGCGGGTCACGGGCACGCCCAGGCAGGCCGCCTCGTCGTCGCCCATGGCCAGGGCGTCCAGGGGCCGGGCCAGGGCGAGCAGGCCCAGCACCGAGGCCAGCATGGGCACGGCGGCCAGGGTGGCGGTGCGGGCATCGACCAGGGCTAGGGAGCCCATGAGGAAATACACGATGGCCGGCAGCTGGTTGTAGGGATCGGCCACGTATTTGACCAGGGAGGTCAGCGCCGTAAAAAAGGCGGCGCTGATGACGCCGCCGAGGACGATGGCCGTGACGGCTTTTTGGGATTGGAACACCGCGAGCAGCACGGCCAGTCCGGCCGCGGCCAGACCGCAGACAAAGGCCATGGCCTGGACCCCGGCCAGACTCCAGGACCACAGCAAGGCCAGGGCGGCGCCAAAGGAGGCGCCGGCCAGCACGCCGAGAATGCCCGGCGAGACCAGGGGATTGACGAGCAGCGCCTGGTAGGCGGCTCCGGAAGCGGCCAGGGCGGCGCCGCAGGCCAGGGCGGCCAGGATGCGCGGCCAGCGGATGCCCCAGACGAGGTTGGCCACCAGGGCCTGGCGCGGTCCGTCCAGACGCCCGAGCAGCAGCTCGCCGATCTCACCCGGCCCCACCGACATTTTGCCCACGAACAGGGAAATGCCGACCGACGCCACGAGCAGGCAGACCAGGCCGGTCCAGCCGGCCACGGCCAGCCGTTTGCTCACGACCGGACCTCCCGGCGGCCGGCCTCGAAGGCCTCGGTGGCCTGGCGGCGCAGCTCCCCGAGATCGTGGTTACGGATGGTGTCCCAGCCGAGCCAGGCCAGCCGGGCCTCGTCCGGCAGGGGGCAGGGTACGTCCGGGTGCAGGGACGGGAAAAACGCCCCGGAACAGATGCGGCCGACTTCGGGACCTTCCAGATGGGTGGCAAAGGCGGCGGTGGTGTCCTTCGCCTGGCGCTTGACCAGCAGGAAAAACGGCATGGCCGCGGCACCGTCCCGGGGCCAGACCACCACGGCCGGATTGCGCAGGCTGGCCAGGCGGCGAAGAAATAGGGCATGACCGCCACGGCCGGGCAGTCGGGCTTGCCCGTGCCAAGGTGCTTGATGACCTGTGAGGGATGCCGGCCGGCCTTGACCCCGCGTCCGAGGCGGCGCACGCCGTCCGCGCCGAAGTGCGCTTGGACGTGGAGCATGAGCGAGCCGCTGGCCTTGTCCCCGGAGCCGCACACCACCACGTCCTGGATGAAGGCGTCCGACAGCAGCGCCTCCCAGGAGTCGGGCACGGGCCGGCCGGCAAGGCGCGCGGGATCGGTGACAAAAACGAACACATTGACGCCGATGGCCCGGTAAAGCCCGAGTGGATCGGCAAAACCGTAAGGGGCCAGCCGGGCGTTGACCTGCGGCCAGGGCCGGGGCGCGAAGTGCTCGGNCGTGACCCAGCGCTTCTGGAAGGTGTGGTCGAGCAGGCTGTTGTAGCCGGCGGCCATGGTCAGGGCGGGGATGGCGTCCAGGGAGTCGATGCGGTCGCCCTGGTTGGAAATGGAGGCCTCGTTTTCGGACTGGACCGTCACGGCCACGGTGGCGCCGGTGGCCCGGGCCTGGGCGGCGACGGCGGTCTGGAAGGCGATTTCGAGCGGCGCCTTGAGGGCGCAGGGGACATTGGCCTCCAGGCACGGACCCGCGCCGTCGGGCGCCGGGTTCCAGACCTGCCCGGCCTGGGCGGCGAGCTGGGCCAGGAAGGCCTGGGGATCGGCCTGTAATTTTTCCAGGACTTCGCNNACGGACAGGAACGCGGCCACGGTCTCCAGATCCTTGGGGTTNACCAGGGCGTCGAGGCCCAGGGCGGCCAGCAAAAACCGTCCCTGGGGGACGGTTGCAAACAGNTGGGCGAGGCTTCCTTCCAGCACGTCTTGGTCGTGACTTGGGGAAGCGTCGGCAGGGGTGGGGNGTGTGGACATGGGTANCGGAANCGCCATGCGGCATGNGTTAAAGGTTCACACAGTGGAGACCCCGAAACGCCTGTAGGGGGCAAAATCGGGCCTGGGCCACTGGTGTTTAGAGCTTCGTCTGTCTATCGAGACGGAGCTTTCACTGCATACAGGAATGCTGTATTGTGTTGCTGCACTACAATATTAGCTTATTAATATTTTCATATTTGTAAAACTAGCAGTGGTTGTAACGTTTTGCAATACTGTCACGAATAGAATATTGCGCGTGTTAATGCATGTGTAGTGTAGTCACCGCTTTTGTAAGAATGGTGATTCAGTCGTCGGGGTGGTTTTGCACCAGGCGCGTTGCGTTCGCAGAGGGATGCAGCGCAGACACGCGCGGCTCCCGGCTTGGGAGCTGCGGTCACAGGCGCAGAGGTGATACGGAGCCAAGCGCGACGATGCGGCGTTTCGCCGGCCCGGATGCGCCCAGCCTCGGAGCATGCCAGGCTGGGCGCGGCCGGGCGATCAGACGGTGTGGGGCGGCCGCGCGATTGCCGGGGCGGTTTGGGGGTGCCGCAGCAAGTGCAGCAGACCTTCGGCGCGCAGGTCCGCGATTTTGACGTGTGCGGCTTCCAGGGCCGTGGCCAGACGGGTGGCCAGGCCCAGGGCGTTTATGTGGTCGGGCTCGGTGTCCACGACAAAGCTTTTCACGCGGCCGTCCTTGGCGATGCGCGCCGCCATGTCCAGAGCCTCGGCCAGGGGCTTGCCCGCCCGGAAGGGCACATTGGTGCGGCCATCGGAAATGACCACGAGCAGGGCCAGGGTGGCCGGATTTTTGCGCAGTTCGCTCTCGATGCAGCGGTAGCCGGCGAACAGGCCATGCGCCAGGGGGGTCTTGCCCCCGGTCGGCAGATCCTCCAAGAGGCGATAGGCGCGCTCTGGACTGCCCGTGGGCGGCAAAAGCAGGCTGGCCCCGTCGCCGCGAAAGGCCACGAAGGCGATGCGATCTCGTTTCTGGTAGGCGTCGAGCAAAAACGACAGGACCGCCCCCTTGGCCTCGGTCATGCGCCGGCTGGCCCCCATGGAGGAACTCGCGTCCACCACCAGGACGATGAGTGTGCCTTGGCGTTTTTCCCGAATCCGGTCGCGCAGGTCGTCCGGCCGGATGCGCACGGCCGGTCCGACGGGGTTTTGGGCGCGCCGGTCGGGCTGGTGGGGCGCGGCCGCGCGTAGGGTGGCGTCCAGGGCCAGATCGCGGATCTTCGCGGCCGGCCGGGCGCCGACGCCGCGGCCCTGACATTGCCAGGTCCGGGTCGGGGCCCGGCGCCCGGTACCGGCCTTGCGCCGCAGCCGGTCCCGGCGCAGGCGGATCGGCCGTAGCCGGAACGGCTCNCCCATGGAGGAACTCGCGTCCACCACCAGGACGATGAGCGTGCCTTGGCGTTTTTCCCGAATCCGGTCGCGCAGGTCATCCGGCCGGATGCGCACGGCCGGTCCGACGGAGCTTTGGGCGCGACGGTCGGGCTGGTGGGGCGCGGCCGCGCGCAGGGTGGCGTCCAGGGCCAGATCGCGGATTTTCGCGGCCGGCCGGGCGCCGACCCCGCGCCCCTGGCATTGCCAGGTCCGGGTCGGGGCCCGGCGCCCGGCACCGGCCTTGCGCCGCAACCGGTCCCGGCGCAGGCGGATCGGCCGTAGCCGGAACGGCTCGCCCACGGCAAAGACCTCCTCCTTGCCGGCGGCCGGCGAGGCCGCGCCCTGGTCAGGGCCAGCGTCCTCCTGGCCGGAGGTTTCTTCGGGACCCGGCGTCTGACCGGTTTGGGGCGTTTGNCCGGCCGGGTTCGAGTGCTGCGGCTCGGGCGCCTGCTCGGGCGGGCNGGGCTTCTCGGACNGGTCCGGCTTCGGTGGCTCCTGGNGCGACTCGGGCGGNGGCGGCGCGGCCCGGCGGCGGTGGCGCAGGACCAGTTCGGCCACGGCGTCCACGTCGCCGGGAGCGGCATCGGCCCGGTTTTCCCAGGCGGCCAGGGCCCGGGCCGCGCGGGACAGCAGGATCTCCGCCCGCTGGCCGGCGCACTGGGCCTTGGCGGCAAGGTGCCCGATGTGCTCTCGTGCCGATCCGGTCAGGCCCACCACCGGATAGAGTTGCCTGGCCCGGGCCGCCCGCCGGGTCCAGGTTTCCCGATCCCGGAGCCTGGCGGCGACAAAGGCCCGGGGATCGGTCTCGAAGGCTTCCAGATCGCGCAACAGCCCCACCCGGCCGGCCACGTCCCGGATGGCCGCCACGTCCACGCACAGCCCGAACCGGTCCAAAAGCTGCGGCCGCAACGCCCCTTCCTCGGGGTTCATGCTGCCGATAAGGAGGCAGGCGCACGCCACCCAGGCGGAAAGTCCCTCGCGTTCCAGCCGGTAGCGGCCCGTGGCCGCCGCGTCGAGGAGCATGTCCGCCACATGGTCGGGGAGCAGGTTGACCTCGTCGACGTAGAGAACCCCGCCGTCGGCCTGGGCGAGCAGTCCGGGCTGGCAGACCACCCGGCCGGCGGCCACGGCCTGCTCCAGGTCGATACACCCGGCCAGCCGGTCCTCGCCCACGGTCACGGGCAGGTCGACGAAATTCCCGGAAAGTCCGAGATCGGGCAGCAGCCCGGCCAGCCCCCGGGCCAAGGTGGACTTGGCCGTGCCCTTTTCCCCGGACAGGAGCACGCCGCCAAGCCCCGGGCAGATCACGGCCAGGGTCAGGGCCAGCCTGGCCTCGGCCTGTCCGGCCACGGCCGTGAACGGGAAAACGACCGTGGCGCTCCAGGGGTTGCGCCTGCCATTCATGCCGGGCTCCCCAGGATGGAGGTCACGACTTCGGGATCGACGCCCACGGCCTCGAAGGGCTTGCGGCGCATGCGGTGGGGCAGGGCCAGGCCTGCGGCCCGGCGCAGGTCCTCCTGGACGACCGTCTCGCGCCCCTCCAGGGCGGCCAGGGCCTTGGCCGCGCGCATCATGACCAGATCGGCCCGGTGCCCGTCCACGTCGAGGGCAATGGACAGGCGGGCGATGTCGGTGAGCAGCGCGTCGTCCACCGTGACCCGGGGCAACCGTTCCCGGGCCGCGACCAGTCGCTCGCCCAGGGCGCGCTCCGCGGCGGCGTGCGAGGTGACAAAGGCCTCGGGATCGGCCTCGAAGGCCATCAGCCGCCGGACCACCTCCACGCGTTGTTCGGGTTCGGCCATGCCGGCCACTTCCACGCACAGCCCGAACCGGTCCAGCAGTTGGGGCCGCAATTCCCCTTCCTCGGGGTTCATGGTGCCGACCAGCACGAACCGGGCCGGGTGGGAAAACGACACGCCCTCGCGCTCCACGGTGTTGACGCCCATCGCGGCGGCGTCGAGGAGCGCGTCCACGATGTGGTCGTCGAGGAGATTGACCTCGTCGACGTAGAGCACGGCCCGGTTGGCCCGGGCCAGCACGCCGGGTTCGAACCGGCGCTTGCCGTCGCGGATGGCGGTTTCGAGGTCCAGGGAGCCGACGAGCCGGTCCTCGGTGGCGCCGACCGGCAAATCGACCAGTCGGGACGGAACCGAGGCCCGGGGCAGGTCCTGGCCGGCGGCGAGACGTTCCCGGCATTCCGGGCAGAGTCGCGCCGGATCGTCGGGATCGCAGGAAAACCGGCAGCCGGCGACCACGGTCATGTCCGGCAGCAGCCTGGCCAGGGCCCGGGCGGCCGTGGATTTGGCCGTGCCCTTTTCGCCCCGGATGAGCACGCCGCCCACGGCCGGTGAGACGACATTCAGCAGCAAAGCCAGCTTCATGGGCTCCTGGCCCACGAGGGCAGTGAAGGGAAAAACCGGACGGGTGGTCATGACCGCTCCTCGGTGGTGGGGGTGAGTTCCGCGCGCATGGCAGCCAACGCCTCGCGCCAGTGCGCCACGTCGTCGGCCGTGCGGATGTCCACGGTCCCGCCCTGGAATTCTCCGGCACTTTCGCCCAGGCGCTCCTCGATCCAGCCCTCGATTTCCAGGCTGTGCTCCTTGAGCGCGGCGAGAACCTCGGGATCGGCCTGCCACAGGCCGCGATTGGCCGCTTCGAGCAGTCGCCGACCGATTTCCTCCAGGGCCCAGGGGTTGTGTTCCTCGAAAAAGGCCCGGTTGGCCTCGTCCATGACAAAGGTGCGGGTGATGTCGTCGAAGATCCAGTCGTCCACTTCGCCCGTGGCCGCTTCCCAGCCGTAGACCCGGCCGACCCGCTTGGAGATGTCCCCGGCGCCCTTGTAGCCGTGGCGCTTCATGCCCTCGATCCAGGCCGGGTGCAGGAGCTTGGTGCGCACCACGCGCCGGACCTCGTCGGCCAAATCGCGCACTTCCACGTGCTCGGGTTCCCGGGTGTCGCCGTAGTAGGTCTTGACCTCGCGCCCCGAGAGATGCCGGGCCGCGGCGGTCAGTCCGCCGTGGGTGCCGAAATAGGAACAGCAGCCGAGCAGATCGTGCTCGTCGGAGATGACCTTGTTGGTGGTGACCTCCACGGTGCGCAGGCTCTCGGCCAGTTCGCGCACGGCCTTGGTGCCGTAGGCGCCCTGGCCGTAGGCATAGCCGTTCCAGTGCAGGAAAATGTCCGACAGGTCGGCCTCGGTCTTCCAGGCCGAGGCGTAAATGGCCAGGTTCACGCCGGCCTGGTAGGTGCCCGGGCGCGAGCCGAAAATGCGCAGGCTCGCCCGGCGCAGGGCGTCGGCATCGGTTTCGCGGGCGCCTTCACGTCGCAGTTTCTCAAGGGTGTGGGCGCGCACGAAATTGTCCTCCACCGGTTCGTCCAGGCCGGCCACGGCCCGGATGGCCGCGTCGAGCAGTTCGAGGCGGTCCGGGAAGTTGTCGCGTATGAGCCCCGAGGCCCGCACGGTCAGGTCGATGCGCGGTCGGCCAAGCTCGGCCAGGGGGACGACGGCGAAGTCCGACACCCGGCCGTCACCGCCCCAGCAGGGCCGCACCCCGAGCAGATGGAACATCTGCCCCAAGGCCTCGCCGTCGGCCCACATGATGTCGTTGGCCAGCCAGTACAGGGCTACGTTGCGCGGATAGCGGCCTTCCTCGCGCAGATGCTTGGCCAGCAGCGCCTCGGCCAGGGCCCGGCCGACCATGGCCGCGGCCTTGGTCGGCACCCGGCGCGGGTCCAGGGAATAGAAGTTGCGCCCCGTGGGCAGGATGTCCTCCCGGCCCCGGGTCATGACCCCGGACGGCCCGGCCGGGATATGCCCGCCGGCGCAGCCGCCGCAAAACGCCTCCATTTCCCGGGAGGCCTCGATGCGCTGGTTGACGCGAACGGCCCGGTCGCGCACGGCGTCCAGCCGGGGCAGCACCTCCGGGCACACCAGATGCGCGCCGAGCAGCTCTCCGGCCAGGGCGCGGAACCCGGCGCCGGTCATGGCCTCGGGGCGTTCGATGACGGCCTGGGCAAGGGCCTTGCCCACGCGGTCAAGCTCTTCCAGCAGCCGGCCGTGGCTTGTGGCGAAGCGGTCCGCCACCGCGCCCTGGTCGGCCAGCAGGTCGGCCAGTTCCAGACCCATGGCCCGGCATAAGGTCTTGCGCAGGGTCCAGTCCTCGCCGCCGTCGTGGCGCAGGATGGCGTAGAGCAGATCGGCCCGGCGCGCCCCGGCCGGGATGTCGCCGAAAACGTGCATGCCGTCCTGGATGAGCGTGTTGCGGATGCGCGACAGGGCCTCGTGGGCGCCCCGGACAAGGCTCGGAAAATCCTGGTCGTGTTCGCTTCGGGTCGGGTCGAGGTGCAGCTCCTTGTCCAGGTTGGACTGGCGGATGGCGCCGCAGATGAGGTGCTCCAGGGCGTGGGCCCGGGCCTTGTCCGCGATTTTGGCCTGTTCGTACTGGGCCAGGAGCTGATCAAGCTCTTCCAGACCCTGGTAGAGGCCGCCGTGGGTCATGGCCGTCTGCATGTGGTCCACGAGAGTGGCGCAGCCCCGGCGCTTGGCCACGGTGCCTTCGGGCGGGTTGTCGCAGTTGTAGATGTAGAGGTGGGGCAGCTCGTGCAGGGCCACGTCGGGCAGACAGTCCGGCGAAAGCCCCAGGTTTTTCCCGGGCAAAAACTCCAGGTTGCCGTGGGTGCCCACATGGACGAGCACATGGGCGCCGAAGGCCTGCTCGATCCAGCGGTAGGTGGCCAGGTACTGGTGCGGCGGCGGGATTTCGGGATCGTGCAGGATCTTGCACACCTGGCCGTCGCAGCGCGCTCCGGCGCAGCCCCGCTTGGGCTGGACCAGGATCACGGCGTTGCCGTAGTCGACCCCGGAGATGACGATGCTCCCCTGGTAGACCATGGCCGGCGGNACGCCGTCCTTTTCCTGGCCGGGNGGATCGCCCCAGGCCTCGCGTACCCNCTGGCGCACGCTCGCCGGGAAATCGTCCCACCAGGCCTGGTAGCGATCCAGGGAGAGCAGGTCCAGGGCGCCGCCCTTGGCCACGATCTCGTCCACGGTGGTCCAGCGGAATTCCGATACGGCCTTTTTGGCCATGATGTCGTCGATGAGNGCCTTGCCCGAGTCCGGGACCCGCACGGCATACCCGGCCTTCGTCCAGGGCGGCCAGGATGCGGGCCACGGATTCCAGGGAATCGAGCTTGGCCGCGCCGCCGACCGAGGCCTCCACCGAGGCGCAGGGGTTGTTGTGCAAAATGAAGGCAACCTTCCGCTTTTCCACGGGAACCCGCCGCAGTTCGACCCAGCGGGCCACGCGCTTGGCCAGACGGCGGCACCGTTCGGGCTCGGGCTGGCGTTGCTCGATGGCCGCGGTCGTGCCGCAACCCTCGTCCCGGCTTACCCCGCCCACGAACAACGGCTCGATGACGCCCTCGAATTCCGGCATGGCCACCATCCAGGCGATCTCGGGCCCCAGGCCCTGGGGATCGTCCCGCCAGGCGGTGATGGAGCGGGAACTCGACACCACGGGCTGGAACACCGGCACGTCGAAGTCCGTGAACAGGGCCACGCCGCCGGCGGCCTGGGCATCGGACCCGGAGCCGGCTTCCTGGCCGAGGAAAAAGGTGGACAGCTTGACCAGGGCCTCGATGGGCCGGCGTCCGGGCGTTGGGGCGAAGGCGGCTCGGGCCGCTTCCAGGCTCCCCCGGTTGCCGATGTTGGCATCGCGCACGCCGTGGGAAAAAAGCGGCACCACGGCCAGGCCTTCGGCTTCCAGGGCCGCGATGATGGCCGCTTCCGGGGCGGCGTTGTCGTTGACCCAGTAGTGGCGCGAAAAAAGCATGCCCACCCGGGGCGCGTCGCCAAGGCCCCGGCTGGCCAGATCGTCCGCCTGCCAGGCATCGAAGCGTTCCCGGTCCGGGAAAAAAGGCTCGGGTGCCCGGGGGTGCCACAGGCCTTCCCAGGGCTGGCGTACGGGCTCGGACGCGTCCGCGAAATCCGTTCCCCGGGCGAGGCCCTCCACGGCCCGCAGCAGGGCGGCGAAATTGTCCCGGCCGCCGTAGACCACATAGTCATAGCAGCGGCGTACCACGGCCAGCGGCACCGTGGACTGGGCCCACAGGGACGGGTCGTGGCTCAGGCAGATGACCGGTATCCCGTCCGGCACCGTGGCCAGGAGCGGTTCGATGCGCGACCAGACCGTTTCGCCCGAGCGGTAGAGGACAACCGCCTCGGCCCGGGCCAGGCTCGCGGCCATGGCCGCGAATTGCTCCGGGTCCTCGTCCAGGGTCTTGGAAGCGAACAGGTCCAACGTGACCTCGGGAACGCTCGCGGCGGCCCTGGCCAGCATGGTCACGTGGGACTGCCAGAAAATGGCGGTGATACGCATGGCGACTCCTGTTGGAATGGGACGGGTGGGTTGTGTTGGGGGTGCGCCTCCGGCGGCCTGGGTTCTTTCCGTTCCCTGGGGTCCGGGGGACCGTGTCCCCCGGCCGCCGGAGGCGTTCCTACAACTCCCACCCTGCCTCAATATTTGAACTTCATCTCCACCATGTAGGTGCGCGGGGAGCCGAGGTAGTACTGGTAGTACTGTTCGTCGAAGATGTTTTGGACCGACACGGCGAGGTCCATGTACTTGGTCGGCGAGTAGGTCACCTTGGCATCCCACAGCCAGCGGCAGGTGTTGCCGCCGTAGACGTTTTGCACATCGTTGTTGTCGCTGTTGGCATAGACCCGGCCGGCGTAGTTGCCGGAGAGGCTGGCCGTAAACTGCCGCCAGGTGAGGTCCGCGCCCAGGTTGGCCTGGGTGAGGGGCACGCTTGGCAGGTACTTGCCGTTGTATTGGGGATAGCGGTCGAAGCTTGTGATCTTGGGGTCGTTCAAGGTGAGGTTGCCCCAGACGGTGATAAAGTCCCAGGGCCGCACCTTGGCCTCGAATTCAAGGCCGTTTATTTCGAGTTTGCCGATATTTTCCTGGCGCTTGACGTTGTTCGAGATGTTGACCGAGTCGATGTAGTCGTAAAAATCGGTGTGAAAGGCGGCCGCACCGAGCTTGATCCGCCGGTTCCAGAAATACTGGGTCAGGCCGATTTCATACGTCCACAAGGTCTCGGGCTTGAGGTTGGGGTTGGGCAGATAGGTGGTGGGACTGGTGCCGGCCGAGGTCCAGGAGCGCAGCATTTCGTAGAGGTTAGGGGCGCGAAAGCCCTTGGAGATGCCGCCGCGCAGATAGGTGTCGTCGAGCGGATTCCACACCGCCGCGATCCGGGGTGAAATTTCGGCCCGGTCGCTGCTGGGGATGGACTGGACCTTGCCCACGTTGCCCGAGCGGCCGTTGAAGGTCACCCAGTAGTCCAGGCGCGCCCCGCCGTAGAGGGTGACTTTGCCAGGCAGACGCCACTCGTCCTGGATATAGGCCGCCCAGTTGTTGGACTGGCCCGAACTTTCGTCCGACCCGCCGATGACCGAGGCCCAGGAGCGGTAAGAGGCCAGGTTGTCCGTGGTCAGGGAGACGGCGTTGGCGCGCAGTCCGCCGCCCACGGTCAGGGTGTTGGTCGCGGTCAGGTTGAAGTCGTTTTGCAGTTCCAGGAAAAACGAATCCCGGTTGTTGTTGGACAAGGTCCCCGGAGCGTCGTCATAGCCCTTGGTCGAAGAGGACGTGGGCGAGGTATAGCGGTTGAACTCCCGGAAATAGGCGATGGAGGTCTTGATGCGCCAGAAGTCGGTCGGCATGCCGTCGTAGGCCAGGCTCAAGCGCAGGTCGTCGGTTTCGCCCATGCCGGCCAGGAAATTGCCGGCGGCCAGGGAGCCGGTCCGGGTGCCGGGATAGGCCGACACCGTGCCGGCGAATCTGCCCACATAGGACTGGGGCGTGCCGTAGTCGTAATAATGGTAGCCGTAGAGCACGTCACCCCGCAGCCGGGACGTGTCGGTCAGGTCGTAGGCGATAAGCGCATTGGTGGCTTGGCGCTGACCGGAATTGTTGCCGGAATTGCCGACGATCCAGCTCGGCGTGCCGCTGGCGCTTCGGGTGGGATAACCGCCGGAAAGAAGGCCCGTGCCGGCGGTGGTGGCGGATTTGACCACGGGCGAGGACGGATAGCCCGAGGTCGCTTCCCCTTCGTAGCCGGCGTACAGGGA
>JGI20225J20221_1002922_pt2 | contig 15253 bp, 14 predicted proteins | sample BioMet4_FD_20221 | JGI IMG/M metagenome (IMG submission 20221) | reverse complement strand
GTGGCGCAGTTCGGGTTGGCAATGATGTTGCGCGGGTGGTTGGCGATGTCCTCGGGGTTGATCTCGGGTATCACCAGGGGCACATCGGCGTCCAGGCGGAAGGCGTGGGAGTTGTCCACGCACACCGCACCATGCCTTACGGCCTCGGGGAGAAGTGCCTTCGCCTGCTCGTCGCCTGCGGCGCCGAGGACGATGTCGACACCTTCGAAGGCGTCAGGCGTGGCTTCGACAACGGGTACCCTCTCGCCGCGGAAGATGACGTCTCTGCCGACGGAGCGAGCGCTCGCAAGCGGTACGAGCCTCCCCACGGGGAAGTTGCGCTCCTCGAGGCACTGGAGCATCTGCGTTCCCACGACGCCCGTAACGCCGAGAATTGCAACGGTCTTGTCGCTCATGAGAAATCCCTTCGGATGGTCTGCCCTGTCACGACTAGCGAGCCTTTGGCGAAGAGACCATCTCGTCACGAACGAATCCCTCGTAGATGACCTTGATGGCACGCTCGAAGTCGCTGTTGTCGACACCCATGATGATGCTGATCTCCTCGGAGCTCTGGGTGATCATGCGAATGTTGATGCCCGCGTTACCCAAGACGCCAAAGATCTTGCCCGAGGTGCCAGACCGTCTGGACATGTTGCGACCGACGACCGAGATGAGGGCGATCTTGTCGAGCATCGTGATGTCATCTGGCTTGATCTCGCGCCGAATGTCCGCGACGATCGAGTAGATCGTGTCGCGGACCTCGTCGGCGGCGACGACCACGCCAAAGGAGTCGACGCCGGTGGGGATGTGCTCGACGGAGACGCCATAACGCTCGAAGATGTCGAGAGCGCGGCTGATGACACCGACCTCATTGGACATGTGGGCCTTCTTGACATGCACGGCGAGGAAGTCCTTCTTGCCGGCGACACCCGTGATGAGATGCTCGTTGGCACCCACTTCCGCGGTCTCGGAGATGATGGTGCCTCGGTCCTCGGGACGGTTGGTGTTCTTGATGAGGATGGGGATGCCGACCTCGCGCACGGGGAAGATGGCCTCCTCCTGCAGGACGGAGGCACCCATGTAAGAGAGCTCGCGCATCTCGTCGAAGGTGATGCGGCGAATGGAGCGGGGGTCGTCCACGACGCGCGGGTCGGCGGAGAGGAATCCGGACACGTCGGTCCAGTTCTCGTAGACGTCAGCATTGATGCAGCGTGCGACGATGGCACCGGTGATGTCCCCGCCTCCGCGCTTGAAGAGCTTGATGGAGCCGTCGACCGTGGCGCCGTAGAAGCCAGGCAGAACGAAGGCACCCTCGCGAACCACGACCTCCTTGAGCCGGGAGGCGGTGCGCTCCACGTCGACGGTCCCGTCGTGGTGGAACACGATGACATCGGCGGCGTCCACGAACTTGAGGCCCAGATACTCGGCCAGGATGTGCGCCGTGAACCACTCGCCACGCGAGACGATGTACTCGGGCGAGTGCTTCTTGATGTTTCCGGCGAAGGTCTCGAACTTCTCGGCAACGGGCCACGTGATACCCAGCCCGTCGGCAATGTCGACGAAGCGCTGCTCTATGTCGGCGAGCAGGGACGTGCAGTCCACGTGGTACTGGATGTGCGCGTTGACGAGAAGGAGCAGGTCGGTGATCTTGTTGTCTCCATCGAAGCGCTTGCCGATGGCGGACACCACCACGAACTTGCGATCGGAATCGGAGTCGACAATGGCCTTGACCTTCTTGAACTGCTCGGCAGTCGCGACGCTGGAACCGCCGAACTTTGCGATCTTAATCATTGCTGGACCTAGCTTTCCTTGACGAGGGCTGCTATGAAGGTGGTGGGATCGGTCTCGAGAGCCAGCTCGAGGCTGGCTCTCGCCTGCTCTGCGGTGAGGTCGCGCACGAGGACGGCACCAGGCTCGTAGGAACAAGAGCCTTCGATGTCCGCCTCCGTCCGGAACACGTAGTCGGAGCGAAGCAACTCCGGGTCATACGTGAGACCACGCGAGAAGTCGTAACGAGGACGGATGCCGGAGGCGCAGTCGAGGATGTCCTGCACGATGGCGTTGCCCGTGGGGAGCGAGCCGGCACCCTGGCCGTAGAACTTGAGCTCGCCCACCGTGTCACCGTCAAGCGTCACGAGGTTGAAGTTCAAGGGCACGTTGGCCTCGAGCGAGGAGGTCCGAACGGCGACCGGCTCGACGGCGACGGCGTAGCGTCCATCCTTCTGCACTCCCCTGCCAAGAAGCTTGACCGTGCGCTCATGGCTGCCGAAGAGGGCGAGGTCACGTTTGGTGAGCGTGCGGATGCCCGTCACAGGGAGCTCCTTCGTGCAGGCCACGTCGAATGCGACGGAGGCCGAGATGATCGTCTTGTTTCGCACGTCGATGCCGTCTATGTCGGCAGAGGGGTCGCGCTCGGCATATCCCATCTCCTGGGCCTTGCCGAGCACCTCGGCGAAGTCGGACCCATCCCTGAGCATCTTGTACACGATGTAGTTCGTGGTGCCGTTCATGATGCCACAGAAGGAGTTGATGGCATCGATGCGCCGCGCCTTGATGATGCTCGCGATCCAAGGGATGCCGCCACCCACGGACGCCTCGACGAGAAGGCCCGCGTCATGCGCGTTGGCAGCCTCGACGAACTCGGCGAAGTGCTCGGCGACCACGGCCTTGTTCGACGTGACCACATGCTTCCCCGCGCTGAGCGCCTCGAGGATGAAGGTATGGGCGGGCTCGACGCCACCCATGCACTCGACCACGAGCTCGATCTGGGGATCGTTGACGATGTCGGCATAGCTGGAGGTCATGCGGGGGTCACTGAGCCGGTCGGGTAGCTCGAGGATGCGGGTGACCGCAACGGACCCGACGTGCCCGTCGATGATCTCGACGACACCACGGCCCACGGTTCCATACCCAAGGACGGCTATCTTCATCTGGGTTCCTTTCGATTCTGTGTCAGCCGGTTTCTAATGGCCCTCCGCACGGCTATCATACGTGCGTAGACAAAGCTCGAGGCCCGTGATGCAAGGAGCCCACAAGTGAGAACTTTCTACCACAGCACCCGCTCGAATGCCGATTCTGTAACAAGCAAGCAAGCTATCCTCACGGGCATCGCCCCCGACGGGGGTCTCTACGTTACCGACCAGCTCGGCCAGGATGCGATCNATCTCGCNGACATGGTTGACGCCAGCTTCCAGGAGACGGCGGTTGCGGTCCTGNGCGCGCTCCTGCCTGACTATGCGTCAGACGAGCTTGCTCGCTGCGTCGCCGGCGCCTACGGNCNCCAGTGGGACGACGAGGCGATCGCACCCGTCACCTCTCTTGGCNCCGANTGGCTGCTCGAGCTCTACCATGGTCCGACCTGCGCCTTCAAGGACATCGCACTCCAGATGCTCCCCCAGCTCATGAGCGTGGCACGTACCGGGGACGGCCGTGACGTCATGGTCGTGACGGCAACCTCGGGCGACACGGGGAAGGCGGCGCTCGATGGCTTCTCGGGCGTCCCCGGCACGGGCGTCTGCGTATTCTTCCCCTACGGAAAGGTGTCCGACGTCCAGCGCCTTCAGATGGTGACCCANGTTGGCTCCAACGTTGCCGTCTGCGCCATACGAGGCAACTTCGANGACGCNCAGACCGAGGTGAAGCGCATCTTCGCCGACAGAGGGCTCGGAACGCGCCTCGCCATGCGCAACGTCATGCTCTCGAGCGCCAACTCCATCAACATCGGTCGCCTCGCCCCACAGGTGACCTACTACTTCAATTCGTATGCGCAGCTCGTACGCGGTGGCATCGTCAGGAGCGGCGAGAAGGTGGACTTCTGCGTCCCCACGGGCAACTTCGGCGACGTGCTCGCCGGCTACTACGCCAAACGTCTCGGACTCCCCGTGCGCAGGCTCATCGTGGCATCCAACTCCAACGACGTCCTCACAGACTTCATCTCGACAGGCACCTACGACCGCAACCGCGCGTTCGTCAAGACGATCTCGCCCTCGATGGACATACTCGTCTCGTCCAACCTCGAGCGCATGCTCTACTACGCGTCTGACGGTGACGTCGAGCTCGTCTCCAGTCTCATGGCGGGTCTGCGCGACGGGGGCATCTACACCCTTCCCGCAGACGTCCATGCGAGGATTCGCGAGACCTTCAACTGCGGACGAGCCAGCGACGATGAGACCCGAGAGACGATTCGCACCACATGGGAGACGGACCATAAGCTCATCGACCCGCACACCGCCGTCGCAAAGTGCGTGCTCGACGGCATCGCCGCGGACGGCACCACGCGCATCTGCCTGTCGACGGCGAGCCCCTACAAGTTCTCGGCGGACGTCCTCGATGCGCTTGGCGTCGACACCTCTGGCATGAACGGTTTCGCGTGCATGGACGCCCTCGAGCATATCACGGGCACGGTCGCCCCTTCGCAGCTCTCCAGCCTTCGTGACGGAGAGGTCCTGCACGATGACGTCTGCGACCAAGACAAGATGTCCGCATTCGTGGAATCCTCCTGCGCGAGGATCTTCCTGTGAGCAAGACCGAAGGGCAGCAGGCAAGCGGAGGCGTAACGATACGGGTCCCTGCCACGACGGCAAATCTCGGCGTCGGCTTCGACGTGCTGGGGCTCGCGCTCGAGATTGCGGCGACATTCACCTTCGAGCCAGCAGACGCGCTTCTCGTCGAGGGATGTGCACCTGAGCTCTGTGGCGACGACAATCTCGTTTGGACTTCCTACCTCGCCGCATGCGCGGAGTATGGCGTGGCAAGCAGACCCCTTCACATCGTGGAGGACTCCCCCATCCCCTCGTCGGGAGGTCTAGGCTCGAGCTCGACCTGCATCGTTGCGGGGGTGCTTGCCGCACAGGCCCTCGCGGGACTCCCTCTTGACCGAGCAAGCGCGCTCAACATCTCCACACGCATCGAAGGTCACCCCGACAACGTGGCTCCCGCCGTCATGGGTGGGCTCGTGAGCTCGTTCGTGAACGAGGATGACACCGTGACGACACGTTGGGTCGTCGCGCCCAACCTTCGCTTCGTCTGCATGGCACCGCCCTATCGGGTGCTCACGCGCGACGCCAGGAAGGCACTCCCCTCGATGGTGCCCATCAGCACCGTCTCATGGCAGGTCGGTCGCTGTCTCGCCATGGTGAGCGCGCTTGCGTCGGGAGATCCCAACGCCATCAGCGGATGCTGTCACGATCGCACCCACGAGCCCTACCGCGCCCCACTCATTCCCGACTACGAGCGCCTGCGAACCGCATCGCTCACGAGCGGTGCCTGCGCATTCCTCATCTCGGGGTCGGGAGCGACGATGCTCGCCATCGCCGATGGCGACGCCGTCGCCGAACGGGTCACCTGCGCCGCCAAGGACGCCCTGCCAGACCTCTGGATTCGCACGATGCGCGCCAACGAGCATGGTGCGTCCGTTGAGCTCTCGTACTAGAAAGGTCATCGATGAACATCTGCTGTCTCGACATGGAGGGCGTTCTCGTCCCCGAGATCTGGATCGCATTCGCTGATGCCGCAGGCATCCCCGACCTTCGTCGCACCACCCGCGACGAGCCCGACTATGACAAGCTCATGGGCTGGCGCCTTGGCATCCTGCACGAGCATGGCCTGGGCCTGCACGAGATCCAGGAGGTCATCGCCACGATCGAGCCGCTTCCCGGTGCACGTGAGTTTCTCGACCGTCTCCGTCAGGAATCCCAGGTCGTGATACTCTCCGATACCTTCGAGCAGTTTGCCAAGCCGCTCATGGAAAAGCTCAACTGGCCCACGATCCTCTGCAACACGCTCACCGTGGCACCGTCTGGCGAGGTCACCGGCTTCTCGATGCGATGCCCGCAGTCCAAGCTCACGACCGTACGCGGCCTTCAGGCGATGGGCTACGAGACCATTGCCACCGGAGACTCCTACAACGACCTCGCGATGATCCGCGCAAGCAAGGCGGGCTTCCTCTTCAGGAGTACCGACAAGATCATCGCCGACAATCCTGACATCCCTGCCTACCAGGAATTTGACGAGCTGCTCGCTGCGTTCGAGAGCGCCTTCTAGAACGAGGCGCACCTGACGAGATACGACCCCCTCGGAGATTCCTCCGAGGGGGTCGTCATAATGCCATCCCTTGATTCGANNTAGCCGCCGAGATATGCCCTGCGTACGGCATCGTCGTTGAGGAGCTCCCTGCCCGTGCCGGTCTTGACGATGGAGCCCGTCTCGAGGACATAGCCACGGTCGGCGATGGAGAGGGCCATGCTCGCATTCTGCTCGACGAGCAGAATGGTGGTTCCCTGCTCGTTGAGCTCCTTGATGATGTCGAAGATCTCCTGGACGAGAATGGGGGCAAGCCCCATGGAGGGCTCGTCGAGCATGAGAAGGTCCGGCTTGGACATGAGGGCACGACCCATGGCCAGCATCTGCTGCTCGCCTCCCGAGAGGGTGCCGGCGACCTGCGTAGCACGCTCCTTCAGACGCGGNAAGCGCTCGAAGACCTTCTTGAGCGTCTCGGCGTTCTCGGCATCGGTACGGATGTAGCCACCCATCTCGAGGTTCTCCGCGACCGACATCTCGGTGAAGACGCGACGACCCTCGGGGCAGAGCGCAAGGCCTCTGCCCACGATCTTGTGGGGTTTGATGCCTACGAGCTGCTCGCCTCTGTACTCGACGTTTCCAGACTCGGGCTTGAGAAGGCCAGAGATGGTGTTGAGCGTTGTTGACTTGCCCGCTCCGTTGGCCCCGATGAGCGTGACGATCTCGCCCTCGTTGATGTCGAACGAGATGCCGAGAACGGCCTTGATGGCACCGTATGAGACGTACAGGTCCTGCACGGAAAGCATGCTCGCCACGTTACTTCACCTCCTGCTTGCCGAGATAGGCCTCGATGACCTTGGGATCGCTCTGAATCTCCTCGGGCGTGCCCTTGGCGATGATCCTGCCGTAGTCGAGGACGCCGATGACCTCACAGACGCCCATGACCAAGCTCATGTCATGCTCGATGAGGAGAATGGCNATCTGAAAATCATCGCGGATCTTCTGGATGTTCTCCATGAGCTCATCCGTCTCGTTGGGGTTCATGCCAGCGGCAGGCTCGTCAAGGAGGAGGACCTTGGGGTTGGTGGCCAAGGCGCGGATGATCTCGAGACGCCTCTGGGCGCCATAGGGAAGGTTGCCGGCCTGGGTGGTCGCAAGTCCCTGCATGTCAAAGATGCCNAGAAGGTCNAGNGCGCGATCNTGGAACTCGGCCTCCTGCTTCCAGTGCTTGGGCAGACGGAACACNTCGGTGAGCANGNTGGTGGACATGGAGTTNCCCAGGCCNACGAGAACGTTCTCCTCGACCGTCATCTTGTCGAAGAGACGGATGTTCTGGAACGTGCGCGCGATGCCCATCTTGTTGACTTCGACAACGCTCTTGCCCGCGGTATCATAGCCATCGAGGAGAATCGTCCCCCTCGTGGGCTTGTAGACGTTGGTGAGAAGGTTGAANATCGTCGTCTTGCCAGCACCGTTGGGTCCGATCAGGCCAGAGATCTCCGTGCGACCCATAGCGATGTTGAAGTCATCGACCGCCGTAAGACCACCGAAGTCGATACCAAGGTCATGCGCCTCGAGAACAGGTCTCCTGCCAAGGTCACGCTCTGGAATCAGGTTGGGCGTCTCCATCTGGACGAGGACCGAGCGCCTCTTCCTATCGTTCGNCATCGNCNCTCACCCCCGCGTCAACCGTGTCCTTTGGTTTCCTTTTCCAGGGATAGTCGTGGTTCATGATCCTCTCGATCACGCGACTGAGCGAGAAGTCATAGGAGCCGAGAAGTCCCTGGGGGCGGAAGATCATGACGAGGATCAGGACGACGGAGTAGACCACCATGCGATAGTCGGAGAAGGCNCGCAGCGCCTCGGGCAGNATCGTGAGACCCGTCGCCGAGACCACGGACCCGAGCATCGAGCCCATGCCGCCGAGCACGACCATGACGAGGATCTCGACCGACTTCATGAAGCCGAACTTGGCAGGGGCCATGACGCCGATGCACCCGGCATAGAGACCGCCGCCGATGCCCGCGAAGAACGCGGAGGCCACGAAGGCAAGCGTCTTGTAATACGTGGTATTGATGCCTGACGCCTCGGCGGCTATCTCGTTGTCNAACGCTCTTGCCCGCGGTATCATAGCCATCGAGGAGAATCGTCCCCCTCGTGGGCTTGTAGACGTTGGTGAGAAGGTTGAAGATCGTCGTCTTGCCAGCACCGTTGGGTCCGATGAGTCCAGAGATCTCCGTGCGACCCATGGCGATGTTGAAGTCATCGACCGCCGTAAGACCACCAAAGTCGATACCAAGGTCGTGCGCCTCGAGAACAGGCTTCCTGCCAAGGTCACGCTCCGGGATCAGGTTGGGCGTCTCCATCTGGACGAGGACCGAGCGCCTCTTCCTATCGTTCGACATCGGCGCTCACCCCCGCGTCAACCGTGTCCTTTGGTTTCCTTTTCCAGGGATAGTCGTGGTTCATGATCCTCTCGATCACGCGACTGAGCGAGAAGTCATAGGAGCCGAGAAGACCCTGGGGGCGGAAGATCATGACGAGGATCAGGACGACGGAGTAGACCACCATGCGATAGTCGGAGAAGGCGCGCAGCGCCTCGGGCAGGATCGTGAGACCCGTCGCCGAGACCACGGACCCGAGCATCGAGCCCATGCCGCCGAGCACGACCATGACGAGGATCTCGACCGACTTCATGAAGCCGAACTTGGCAGGGGCCATGACGCCGATGCACCCGGCATAGAGACCGCCGCCGATGCCCGCGAAGAACGCGGAGGCCACGAAGGCAAGCGTCTTGTAATACGTGGTATTGATGCCTGACGCCTCGGCGGCTATCTCGTTGTCTCGTATGGCGATGATCGCGCGACCATGACGCGACTTCATCATCGTGTGGATGAGGAAGATCACGATGGCCACCACGATGAACGTGTTAAGGAAGTTCGTGTAGCTGGGAATTCCCGTGAGACCCTTGGCACCGCCCGTAAGCTCGAAGCCGAGGACCGAGTCGATGTTAAGCATCACGACGCGGATGATCTCGGCAAACCCAAGCGTGATGATGGCGAGGTAGTCGCCCTTGAGGCGCAGGGCCGGGATGCCGATGATAAGGCCGCAGATGGCCGCGCAGACACCACCGAAGAGCAGGCCGAGCGCGAAGAGCATGACGGACGCGAACGAGGGGGTGACCATGTTCGCGAAGGTCAACCCGAACTTGTCCATGTTCTTCATCACGAACAGCGCACACGCATAGCCGCCCACGGACATGAAGCCTGCATGGCCGAGCGGCAGCTGGCCCAGATAGCCCGTGGCGATGTTGAGCGAGACGGCCATGATGATGTAGATGCCGATCTGCTCGAGGACGGTCGTCTGATAACGGCTCACGATGCCGCCGCCGATCATCGACTCCCCCACGATGAGGAACAAGGCGACAAGCACGGCATTGATCGCATAGCGCGCGGGCATGGGAAGCGTGCGGTAGCCGCCGACGATGCCTGTGCCTGCACCGATCCCCGTCTTGATCGTGGGTCGCTTCTCCTCTGTCCTATCGGTCTCTTCCATGTGAGCCCCCTATACTTTCTCGGTCATCGGGTGACCGAGGATACCGGTCGGCTTCACGATGAGGACGACGATGAGGAGGAGGAAGACCACGGCGTCCTGCCAGACCGAGAGACCGATGGCGGAGACCGCGACCTCCGCGAAGCCCACGACCAGACCACCGATGACGGCGCCGGGAATCGAGCCGATGCCACCGAGGACCGCGGCCACGAAGGCCTTGGTGCCGAGCATGATGCCCATGGTCGGGGTCGCCTGGTGGTAGGCCATGCTGTAGAGCACGGCACCGATTCCGGCGAGCGCGGACCCCACGGCAAAGGTGAATGATATCGTCGTGTTCACGTTGATGCCCATGAGACGGGCGGCTCCCATGTCCTCGGAGACCGCGCGCATGGCCTTGCCGAGCTTGGTCTTTTGCACGAGCAGGCTGAGGATGATGGTCGAGACCACCGTGACCGCAATCGTGAGGACCGCGGTGAACGAGAAGCTCATGCCGCCGACCTGAAACGTGGTGAGGTCCGTGAAGTTGGGCACCACCTTGGCATCCGCACCAAAGACGAGCTGGGAGCCGTTCTCGAGGAAGTATGAGACGCCGATGGCCGTGATCAGGATGGAGAGCCTGGGGGCCTCCCGAAGAGGCGCATAGGCCACCTTGTCGATGAGGACGCCTAGCGCGGTGCATCCAAGGACGGAGAGGATCACGGCGAGCACCGGGGACAACCCCAGCTTGCTCATCACGATCCAGGATATGTACGCGCCCACCATGATGATGTCACCATGAGCAAAGTTGAGCAGCAGGATGATGCCGTACACCATCGTGTAGCCAAGAGCGACGAGCGCGTAGATGCTGCCCAGCTGGAGACCATTCAGCACCTGCGTCAGAAACGTCACGGCAAACACTTCCCTTCCAGTCGTATCCGACAGAGACCCATTCCGTCTACGACCACGCTCGGAGAAGCGGCGGGGCCTGACGTACCACACTACAAGGAAGCACCGAGAGGGGACGTTTGGTCCCGCCTCGGTGCCAAGAAGCTCGAATGCGAGCCACGAACCCCGGTGCGCTAGCCCTGGATGGTCTTGTAGACCTGCTCGGCACCGTTCTTGAAGGTGATGACGAGCGTGGACTTGACNGGGTCNCCNGTNCCGNNGTAGGAGATGGNNCCNGTGACGCCGTTGACGCTGCCCGAGGCGATGGCGTCGATGATGGCCTGCTTGTACTCATCGGTGCCAGCCTTGCTGCCAGCGCTCTCAGCGGCGGTGATGCCGTTGCAGAGAATCATGGCCGCGTCGTAGCCGAGTGCGCAGAAGTTGGAGGGCGCCTCGCCAAACTCCGCGTTGTAGTCGGAGATGAACTTCTTGACGGAGTCATCGGTGCTGGCCGCAGAGAACGAGGAGTCATAGAAGCAACCCTCGAGATCGGCGGCAGAAGCGTACTCCTCATCGCCGCCCACGATGTTCGCCCAGCCATCGGCACCCAAAAAGACGCCGGTATAGCCGAGCTGGCGGGCCTGGGTGACGATCTTGCCGTCATCCTGGTAGTAGTTTGGCGACATGATGGCATCGGGCTTGCCGGAGATGATGGTCGTGAGCTGTGCGTTGAAGTCGACGGCACCGCTCGCATAGCCCTGCGGGTCAAGAATCGTGAGGCCCTTGGAGGTAGCCTCCTTGACGAAGGCGTCCTTGACGCCGACCTCGTAGTCACCGCCGGAGTTGAAGATGCAGCCGACGGTCTTGTACCCCTGCTCGGCCGCGAAGTCAGCCATGAGCCTACCCTGCTCAGGGTCGGTGTAGCAGGCGCGGAACACGTTCGAGCCGTAGGAGACGACGTCCTTTGCGGTGGCGGACGGGGTCACGAGGGGCATGTTGTCCGTAACGGACGCCTGAGCGACCGCGATGGTCGGCGTGGAGGTGACGTCTCCGATGATGGCGGTCACGCCATCCTCGACGAGCTTGTTGTAGACGTTGACGGCCTCGGTGGCGTCGCCCTTCTCGTCCTGCTCGTCAAGCTCGATCTGCTTGCTGTTGATGCCACCGGCATCGTTGAGCTGCTTGACGTAGAGCTCGGCACCATGGCGGCAGGCGAGACCGTACTGGGCGACATCACCCGAGTAGGGACCCATGAGCCCGACCTTGATGGTGGCGCCCGAGGTGCCGGAGTCGGAGCTGGAACTGGAACCACAGCCTGCAAGGCCAAGACCCGCAGCGACCACCCCGGTCGCTCCCAAGAAGTCGCGCCTTGACATGTTGCTGATAACGGACATACGAAGTCTCCTCTCATCCCTAGCTTCACGAGATTTCCTGAAGTTGAACNTGACTTTAGCGGCGGCGAGTGACGATTCGCTCAGCTCTGTGGGAAGGTTTCCCTTTCTGTAACATGCAACACCTGCGCGAATGAATAGCATGGCTGCGCAAACTGTCCGTCATCCGCCAAAGTCACGTCGCTTGTCTTCCCGGCCCCACGCCCTGGTGCCGCGCGCGATGGCGTGAGACGACCCAGAAGACGAGCAGACCGAAGGCAATGCCTGCGAGGTCAATGCATACGTCGCGCAGCTGTCCCTCACGTCCGGGCACGAAGCGCTGAATCGTCTCGTCGATCATCGGNCAACCACGACCGCCACCAGGAGAGATAACCTCCCNTGGAAAGGAAGTCTCTTNCCCATTCCGCGTACGCATGAGACCGCCCAGAGATGACNCCGAGCACGNCATACTCAAGGGAAGTGTGCCGTCTGCNGCNCACGATAAACGTCATCATGAGCGTCTCGGTGATGCCGAGGCAGCTCGAAAGGGCGGGCCGCAGTCCGTTTCACGAACGAGGAGNNTTTCCGTTGAGGACGTCNCNCCGGANAACGAGCGAGTGACCCCAGATGACNNCACACCCACAAGACGAGGGCGAGCACCCAGCGAGAGGTGCCCGCCCTCATGGCATCGGATGCACCGCGGGGGCCCGTCATGCCTCAAAGGCAACGCTGAGCGGTTCCGCCTTGGCAAAGTGCCTTCCACGACGAGGTTGGGTCCCGCCCGTGGACAGGTGCCTCGACGTGGACGAGGTGCCGCCATCGATCATGCGAAGGAANTCGCGAGAGGTCCTGCGGACCGCGTTGGAGGAGTTGCGAGAGAACTCCTCTCCGATGAGGTAGTTGACGTAGGTGTCGGTGTCTACGACCTCAGGATGGCCTGCCGGCGTCCTGAACGGAATGAACTGGGTGTCAGCAGCCATGCCATCGGGTTCGTCGATGGTATCGGAGTCGCCTACCGTGTCACTGAACGAGGTGGCTTCGTGTGTGGCAGGCGACTGTGCGGCGATTCTCTCGTCAAGGGCCATGAGGGCAGACTCCCAGACGTCCTCGCTTTCGACGTCCCCCGCAGAGCGCTTCTCGGGATAGACGCCCTCGTCCACGAAGGCGACCCTGTTTTGGATGGCATTCGAGCGGGTCGTACGCGCGGCCCGTTCGCCATCGGCAGGAGACGAGAGCGATTCGGATGCCGAGAGGGCCTCATAGGACGGCATGGCGGGCACGGCACGCATGTTCAGGTCAGAGAAGTCTGACGGGATGGCGTCGTCATCCACGAAGGCAACCCTGTCCGCGATGGCATCCGAGCCCACGGCACGTGTCCACCATCCGGTGCCCACGTCGCCGACCGACCCGTCGGGACGCGTGATCACGGGAAGGCCATCCATTCTGGTGGATCCGATTCGGTCCCTAAGGACGGACGCAACACCCTGGGCGCGCGACGCCATACGATTGCGGAAGGTCTCGCCGTGCACGTAGTTCTCGGCGATGTCGCCGTAGTCGCGCGCCACGTGATCGGCCTTTGCGCTCGGAAGCGGCGCAGGTACCGGGGCTTTCTCGGATGCTGCAGGCTCGATTGTAGACCCAGCGTCGGCGACGACCCCCGGCACCGTCGCGAACCTGCTCATACGGGGACGGTCCTCGACCGCAGCACGTTGTCTGGCGGTCGTGGTACGACTCCCCTCCTCAGGAGATGTCGAGCCCTCGATACCGCGAACGCGGATGACGCCCGACCGCTCCCACTCCGCAGCGCTCATATGACGCGCGGGATGAGCGGAGGCGACGGGCTCGCTGGCCTGCGCCTTGGTCGCTCGCGCATCCATACGGGAGGCAGCCTCTTTCCCAGCGAGGTGCGTGGGAGCCGTCTCGTGGCCAACCCTCGCGTCATCCTTGTGCCCAGAGATGCGATTGGACACGAGGAAGGCGAGACCTGCCACGGAGCCAGCCACGAGGGCACCCCCTGCGGCCCCGATGACGAAGGGAACGACGGGAAGACTGGAAACGCTCTGCTCGGAAAGGGCCAGTGCCGTACTCGGATAGGTCAGCACGACCCCGCCGAGCAGGCCGGCAACCACTGCTGGGTTCCGTCTCTCCATCATGTCGACCCGCACCTCCATGGTGGCCACTCCTGGTGACCATGACCTTGAAGAGGAAACGTGACCTCGGTTCTTGCCTGAGAGGGACCGAATCCCAACGTGAGAATTCGGGCTTACTGGCAACGGTTGGCTTCGTTTCAACTTCATGTACCGTCGCAACGCTGAACACTTAGAACTCCATGTTGATTAAACTATATTTAGCTGGTATTTGCAAGCCACCATTCGAGTGACGAGAGGTATCTGATGACAAACGTCGCAATTGTCACTGGCGCTTCGTCGGGGGTAGGCCGGGAGTTCGTGCGTCAGCTCGACCTTGGCAAGGGTGGGCCGCTCGACGAGATCTGGCTCATCGCACGGAGTACGGACCGACTCGAGCAGATAGCCGAGGAGACCGTCACGGACTGTCGGGTTTTTGCCCTCGACCTCACGAAGGACTCGTCGTTTCTCTCCGTCCGTGACGCGCTCGAGGCTGATGACTCCATCCGTGTGCAGTGGCTCATCAACAGTGCCGGCTACGGCAAGTTCGGTCGTCTCGACGAGATATCGTCGCAGGACAATGCTGACATGATCCGTCTCAACTGCATTGCNGTCGTAGAGATGTGCTATCACGCCCTCCCGCGCATGGTCCCGGGGTCGCGCATCGTGAACATGTCCTCCATCGCCGGCATCGCCCCGCAACCCGAGCTTTCCGTCTACTCGGCAAGCAAACGCTTCGTACTCGACTTCTCGCGCACGCTCGACCACGAGCTCTCTTCCGTCGGCGTCCATGTGACGGCGGTCTGCCCCAAGTTCATGGACACGGGCTTTCTCGATAAGCCGGGAAACCCCGAATCCGTTCGACGNATGACCTCCATTGGCTTCGAGCGCCCCGTGGACGTGGTACGCAAGGCGCTTCGCGCGGCGGTGTTGGGCAGAGCCACCTGCGTTCCCTCGCCTGACATGAAGGTCGTGCACGTGGCCTGCAAGGTNCTTCCGTCCGGCCTTGTCCTCACCCTTCAAGACCTCGTGTTCGGTCTCGCAACGCGAAGCATGTGAGGAGATTCTCGAGAACGTCACCGAACGACCAAAGCCGTCGTAACTGCAGGCCAGATTGATTGACGTCTCATGAAACGGGCACGGGCCGGCATTGATGCTGGCCCGTGCCCATACCCGAACGGATGTCCTCGATGCCCCTGGCCCTAGACGCCAAGGTAGTCTGACTGCTGGGCCTTCTTCGCGGACCTGACAAGAAACTCCTCGTTGGAGCTGGTCGCCTTGAGGCCCTTGACGAGCGCCGTCGCGGATCGCTCGGTGTTGTTCATGTTGGCGAGAATCCTTCGG
>JGI20225J20221_1002248_pt1 | contig 15263 bp, 9 predicted proteins | sample BioMet4_FD_20221 | JGI IMG/M metagenome (IMG submission 20221) | reverse complement strand
GACCCGTACGGCGATAAATAACGAAGGCGGGACAGAGATCACCAACGCTTCCCGCCCGTAAGAAAAAAGACCTCGCACCCGGAGACGATGCAGACAACCCGCAAAAACGGTACCGCGTTTTCGACGCGGGACGAACACAAGTTTATAGGTCCTGTCGGACGACGACGTGGCAATAACCGGGGTTCTAGCGGCAAAACGTTTTTTCTCCGCGTATACTTGCTTTAACGGCCGTATAATGGCGTTAACCTTCTTTTGCGCTAGAGTAGCGGCCCGGGAAATGCCCCGACAAAAACGGGACCCCTCCGCAACGCCGAAAACCGAACGCGGGTAAGACCCAAATTGAACCCCGCCTAAAACAACGTTTCCGTTCGTTCACGGGGACGCCGTATGAACACCGGCCTCCTTTACCGAACGCGCGATTCTTAAGCAGGCTGGCAAACGCAGGCTGGTCTTGCGGGTGTGCACCAGCAAACAGGCGCGCAGACATGCCGCAGCCAGCAAAATAGGCAACCCAACTTGCCAGGGCAAACCCCATGGCAGCACCGGTTACCCCGTAGGGGATGGCCAGGGGCAAACTCAGGCACAGAGCCGCGCCAAACACCAGAACCCCGCCGCCATCGCCCTGAAGCATTTGAGATGCCCTGATGCAGCTTGCGCCTTTGAGGGTTTCAGCCTGCAAAAAAAGCAGTGTCTGCGGTATCAGCCCTGCTGTCATGGCAATAAGAGGCATATAAAGATTTGTCTTGCCGAAAACTTCGGTGCAAAACCATTGACCCAAGACGGTGATGCCAATGGTTAGTGTCAGGGCCATGCCTCCTGCAAACAAATTTGCTTTTCTACACCATGCCGCAAGCACTCCCATTTGACCACTGGACGAGTACAGGGCCGCGTGGCGCAATAGCACATAGTCAAGTCCAAACCGGCCCAAAAATGATGCAGATATCACTATGGCAAAGGCCAGGGCAAACAGTCCGAGCCCGTCGCTACCCAGCATTCTTGCCAGCACAAAATGTAGTAGGTAGCTGAAAACAACGGCAAATCCCTTGCAAAAAACGGCTATGCACATGCCCTGCAAAATCTTGCCAGTTTCTCCATTGCTTCGACCTTTCATCATTGCCGCAACCTAGAGGCGTTCTCGATAAGCCAAATAATCATGATGGTAAGAGCAATCCCATGAAAAACACCATAAAAATCTGAAACCATCACTGAGCATAGTGAAAGCAAAAAAAAGACCACTTGGGTGCCAGATAAAATCTTAATGGATTGCGAGCTGCAACGCCATATTCCAAGAATGATGCCCAGCACCATACCGAATGCGACAACCCCGAGANATCCTCCATTGAGGTATGCCTCTCCCACAAAGGTTGGGCGTAACCCCCCATATGTTGGTGCGATAGGCGTATTCTGCCCTAGATATAAAATTTCAAGGGCATAGCGCCCAAACCCCCAGGTTTCTCTGAAAGGAAAGATTGAGCTCGGGATAAATGACAGTGCCGCAGCTAGATAGGTCTTGCCATATGCAAACGGTACATCATAAGTGTGGGCAGCTTGTAGGAGTAGGACTCCATCGGGTATTTCAGGAAAAATTGTGACGAACGAGATTATTCTGTCTATATTCCGATACCAAGTAAACAAGCAGAACACTGAGAGGGTTATCGCGCCAATAAGCATGCCTCCTATGACTTTCTTTCTTTTTGACAGGCAAAAGAAAATGCGAATCATTAGAAAAAGAAATAATACTGAAATATCCCCTCTATTGCCACTTGCAATCATACACAAGGACGCAAGAACAACGCTAAATATGGNAACAAACAATTCTAATTTTTTTANGCGAACGTTAAACATCGCAACGATATATAGGGAGGTGACTAGTGAAAGAGAAGAAAACACCCTAAAGGAAAAGCGAAAAAGGTTGTTTGTAAATGGGCCGTTAAAATGTTGGTATCGCGCAAATTCAGGGTTACTGGACAGAATAGGGATGGAACGAAACCAAAGATAAATACAGCAGATAACTATGCCAGAGCATATACTTACAGCATAGATTCCATATTTATGAGTACGCGGAGCGATATGTTCCGGTGACACAACTCGGCATATCTGCGCTATTGGCAGACGAAGCGGCTGCATGACAACCGAAGACAGCATTCCAAGCCGCAAAGCTGAATACCCTGCCAGGAAAATGAAAACGAATTTTGCTGAAGAGGGTGTCACGCTTTGAAATGGTAACCACACGCCCAACGTACAGGCCAGTAAGCCATGCAGCGGAAATGAAGGATGGCCAATTTTCTTCAATAAAACACCACTTGTATCCCGTCGAACACAATTCAAGCCATAANAAANATAATGCCACATAAACAAAAAAAGTAACACCATCCTGNGTAGCNGCCATCACTGTAAGAATGACTGTCAATATAGCCCAAAAGCAAGCTGCCAATTTAGGGGATGCGGAAAGATTACTAGAAGATGCCTCTTTTTTAAATTCTTTCATAGGGGATGCTCAATTAATAGGGGTGAATTGAAAAATAATTGCTCACTGAAATGGCGGCNGACTCGTTTGCTGTGAGTGATTCGGCAAACTTTTTAGNTTGCAAGCTNTTGCGTCATCATTTCAATGGCTCCCNGCATTTTTTCCAGTGCATCAGTAAGACGTCTTTTATCTTCATGTGTTAAGTCTTTTTTGTTTTTTAAGAGCAAATTTCCGTGTGAAGCTTGGTGGTCTTCCGTAAGCTTGTTAATCTTTGACCTTACCCCACTGCGTATACCAACGGCAAAGATCGGCAACGCGAACGCCAGCCTCGGCTTGCCGCAAGATCCCAATAATCTGTTCTTCGGTGAACCTGCAACGTTTCATTCTTGTGCTCCTATGTCAGGAACACTAACTTTTCAATGGCATACTTTTCGGGGGGAAGGTCAGTGACATTACCTAGGCTCTTTTGGGTAGCCGGGTCAGCCCCTGAATCAGAAGATTTTTGAGCGGNTTGAAGCATGGNGTAATCGGCCACTTGAGCCAAAGTCACCGTATNTTTTTGTGGATGGAATATGGCTGAANCGCTCTTGNGGCGGTGAAGTTCAAAACGTATCCGTGCTNGTAGCCATATGCGTGAGTGCCAGCGGCTTCCGTTTTTTCGTATTATGATTTTCCCGTGGCCCACTAGCGGCACATTCGGACGAACAATCCGCTTGAGCGTTTGAACCGTGAAATACGCCGCTGAACCAGAGTTGTGGGCAGCTTTCCGGATGGTCACGCCGCCCTGATGTTGGTGGCTGCCNGCCTGCGCTATGTGGCAGGCCAAAAGTGGGGGCTCGCAACGGTATATGAACATGAACCAAGAAATATTGGCTTAAAATCTGAGCCTTCGCGGCTNGATACGAAACCATGCTTCACCGACTGGCTGCTGCAAAATGTGCGAAGAATTCTGGACACTACCCCAGCGGCCAAACTGACTCTTTAATTGCTGCACTGGTGAATGTTAAAAATACAGTAGGTTGATAACGTAAAATATTGTGTCACTANCTACAAAAAACCGGCGTGGATATTTCGCGCCGGTTTTTACACTGCATCTTCCGGGTAACGCCGTGTTGCCCGTTGCGCTGCGCAACGGGCAAAGTCGGCAATACCGGTATTCAGCCCGTTATTACATGGCCGCCTTGTACACGGCAGCCACGTCCGCATCGGTCATGGTACGGGGATTGGTAAAGCAGCAGACATCCTTTTGGGCATTGGCGGTCATAGTGGGAATGTCGGCTTCGCGCACGTCCTTGCCGTACTTTTTGCCCAGGGCAACCAGGCCCTCAGGAATGCCCACGTCCCTGGACAGAATGTTGATGGCGGTAATGGCCTTGCGCGAGGCTTCATCGGCGCTGATGCCCTGCGTCAGCTCGCCCAGTAGCTGAGCAACGCGGCCAAAGCGGCGCCGGCTGGAAATGCGATTGTATTCGCACACATGCGGCAGCAGAATGGCGTTGCATTCGCCGTGGGGCAGGTCATAAAACCCCCCAAGCTGGTGCGCCATGGCATGCACATACCCCAGGCTTGCGTTGTTGAAGGCCATGCCGGCCAGATACTGCGCGTAACACATGCCCTCGCGGGCTTCTTTGTCCCGGCCGTTGGCCACTGCACGACGCAGATAACGGTTGACGTATTCCATGGATTTTTCAGCGCAGGCGTCGGTCATGGGGGTCGCCGCAATGGAAACATAGGCCTCCACGGCATGGGTCAGCGCGTCCATGCCCGTAGCGGCGGTCAGTGCCGGGGGCATGCCCATCATCAGCAACGGGTCGTCAATGGCCACGCTGGGGGTACAGCGCCAGTCGCCAATTGCCATTTTGACCTTGCGGGAAGTGTCNGTGATGACGCAAAAACGGGTCATTTCCGAAGCCGTNCCCGCCGTGGTGTTGACAGCTACATACGGCGGGAAGGGATTTTTGGACTTGTCCACGCCTTCATAATCATGAATTTTGCCGCCGTTGCTTGCAAGAAAACCCACGCCTTTGCCGCAGTCGTGCGAACTGCCGCCGCCAAGCGTAATAATGCTGTCGCATTTTTCTTTTTTATATACGCCAAAGGCCTCAACAACGTTGTTGTCGGTGGGGTTGGGAACAGTCTTGTCATATATGGCGTACTTCATTTTTGCAGCATCAAGGATGTCGGTGATCTGCCTGAGTATACCGGCGTTGACAATGCCTGGGTCGGTAACAAGCAAGGGCTTGACGCCGCCAATGTTTTTCAGGCGATCAGGAATTTCTTTGGAACACCCCTCGCCGACGAGAGTGACGTTGGGAATAAAAAATGAGGTGATCTGTCCCATATGCATCCTCTTAAGCTCCGTACTCATTCGTGACTCCTTTTGTTATACATGACTACTATAGTGTAAATTGTCATGTATGGATTAAGGTATGTTCTGTGAACAAAAGTATACTACGTCGATTGACATATCAAGAAAATAGCAACAATTACTCAATTCGCTATTCTTATTTTTTTACATAACGTATTATTTTCTNTTCATTTTTAAATTTANACCTATTTTTTTTACATTTTTGATAATATCTTGNTTGATTGAACAACAAATTTTTTTTGCAACTACGATGTGATATATTACANNAACATTTCCTTTTTCCTGAGAGCGCGGACACGCAACTGAGGTGGTCGCGGAAAATTGGACAGCCTGTTGAGCTGTAGTTCGCAACAAAGGAGGGACTGTTTTCGATGTCAAAGAGATGGAATTTTTCAGGCGGAGTTCAAGGCGAAAGTAGCACTAGATGCTGTGTCCGGCGAGTTAACTTTGGCAGAACTGGCCTTGGTCGGCGGNAAAAAAACTTAACCGCGACNGNCCCNTGAGACGTGGGTTTGNGTGGTCTCGCGTATCTGTATGNCCGGCAGCATGCGCCCGCACACTCCAGGCAAGTAAAACGGCCAGGCAAGACCAGCAAAAATTTTGGCGCTGTGCAATTGCAGCTCGTGGATAAAAGGAAAATCATCGGGTTTATAGCCAGGTGACTCCCATCAGGCGCGCAGCACAAGGCAGGCAGGTTGGGCCTGGATCCAGGCATGCCCTTGCGAGGCGCAGCGCGGCTTGACTGTCAGGCGTTGGGCCTACCTGTTTGCAAAATTCTGCGCGCAGTATCGCGCAGAGCTCGCATAACGCCGTCTGCACGTTACCGCTGCATACCCCCCCCGCGCCGCCTCCCTGCCGCATCTGGTGCGTGTACTATCCCGTGTTTCCGGGTATTTTGCAGGCCCGTTGCGTCAGTTTCGTCGCTGGGGTAATGATACGCTTCTGCGGGGGCGTAGCGGCGGGCGTTTTAGCGCGTGGCGCAGCCCCCAGCGGATCGCACAGACAGCATCCGCAGGGTAACGGCCCTCAGCGGACTCATATCAAGAGATGGAGAATATTTTGGCATTTTTGAGCATGCAGGGTGTAACCCTGAACCTCGGCGGCAAGCCGCTGCTGGACGCGGCGGATCTATCGGTTGAAGTCGGCGACAGGCTCTGTCTGGTGGGCCGCAACGGCGCGGGAAAATCTTCGCTGCTGGCGTTGCTGGGCGGGCAAATGCCGCCCAATTCGGGCCTGATCATCCATCCGGGAACCCCCATCGGCCAGATGCCCCAGGATGTGCCCGAGCGCTGGCGCGGCACGGTATTTTCCCTTGTGGCCGAGGTGCTGGGCGAGGAGGGCAAAGCCCTTGCCGCCGCCCATGCAGGGTCGGAGCAGGGCATGGAGCTGACCAGCGGCTGGGAGCGTTACGGCGATGTGCTCGCCGTTATCAACCATCTGGGGCTGGACCCTGACGCCGATTTCACCTCGCTCTCGGGCGGCACCAAACGACGGGTGGCGCTGGCGCGGGCGCTCATATGCTCTGAAGACCTCATCCTCGACGAGCCCACCAACCATCTGGATATAGCCACCATCACCTGGCTGGAAGATTTTTTGCTGCGCAAGGCCCGCACGCTGATTTTTGTCAGCCACGACCGGGCCTTTGCTAGGCGTCTTGCCACTCGTGTGGTCGAGATCGACCGGGGCAAGCTGCACAATTATTCCTGCGGCTTTGACCGTTACCCCGAGCGGCGCGAGGAACGCCTTGCCGCCGAGGAACGCGCCTTTGCCCTGCAGGATAAAAAGCTGGCGCAGGAAGAAGTGTGGATACGCCAGGGCATCAAGGCCCGGCGCACGCGCAACATGGGCCGGGTGCGCGCCCTGGTGGCCCTGCGGGCAGAGCGCGCCGCGCGGCGCGACAAACAGGGCAATGTACGTATGGCCGCGCAGGAGGCCGGGCGCTCGGGCAAACTGGTTATTGAGGCCGATGCCATTACGGTTGGGTATCCCGGCAAGCCGCCGCTTATCAGCAATTTTTCCACCATTATCCAGCGCGGCGACCGCGTGGGCCTCATAGGCGAAAACGGCACCGGCAAAACTTCGCTTCTGCGCGTGCTGCTGGGCGAGCAGCAGCCCATCGAAGGCACGGTGCGTCTGGGCACAAACCTCGAAGTCAGCTATTTTGACCAGCTGCGCCAAACCCTCGACCCTGAAGAAAGCGTCATGCACAGCGTAGCCGAGGGTAACGATGTGGTCACCGTTGGCGGCAACACCCGCCATGTTGCCGGGTACCTTCAGGATTTTCTCTTTACCCCGGACCGTCTCCGTTTGCCTACCAAGGTGTTGTCCGGCGGCGAGCGCAACAGGCTGCTGCTGGCCAAGCTGTTTACACGGCCCTCGAACGTGCTGGTGCTGGACGAACCCACCAACGATCTGGATGCGGAGACCCTCGAACTGCTGGAAGAACTGCTGTCAGACTATGCGGGGACGGTTATTGTGGTCAGCCACGACCGCAGTTTTTTGGACAACCTTGTGACCAGCGTGATAGCCCTTGAGGGCGACGGTATGGCGCACGAATACGTCGGAGCGTACACAGACTGGCTGCGCCAGCGGGCCACGCCAGCGTCAGAGCGCAAGGCGGAAGAAAAGCCCGTCAGGCAAAATCCGCGCCCCGTCGCAGACAAACCCCGCAGACGCAGCTTCAAGGAGCAGCGGGAGTTTGAACAGCTGGGCAAGGAACTGGAGGCCTTGCCGGAACGGCTGGACGCCCTGGAGCAGGAGCAGAAAAATCTTGAGGCCGCCCTTGCCGACCCGGAGCTTTTTGCCAGAGATCCTGAAGCGTTTAGCCGCACAACTGACCGTCTTGTGGCGCTGGAGGGCGAGCAAACCGAGCTGTTGCAGCGCTGGGAGAGTGTGGAGCAACGCCTGCAGGATCTGGGTGAGCTTGCCGGCTAGGGGCGAGAGCTTTTATTGCCGCTACGGCGGCGCGATGAGGAGCGGACCCCTATGGCGTCCGCTCCTCTTTTTTGGCAGGTTGATTTTGTTTGTCACGGAAAATATTTTTGCGGGTAATAATGGAAAATCCCAATCATCCGTTAAGTATTTGAGAGGTAGGGCTTGCCAGCAGCGCGCGGCGTATCCGGGGGGCGGCAACGGGAGGTCGGTAACCCTGCGGCGGCATGTGCAGTGTACAAAGCCGAGGGCCAGTCAGGGGGCACGCCCTCTGACTCAAGGCCTGGGGCAACCAGCAGGCGTAGACCAGTAGATTTTATGCGTTCAAAGAAAGAATGATTTTTAGCCACTGCAACGCTGTTCGGAATGTTTCAGGCCTGGCGCGGCGCCGGGTATGGAAAGACGCAGATGGGGAGTGGCGCATCTGAGCACACTATGGGAGTGAGCATGTCCATCGAAGCAGGAACAAGCCTTAAGATCCGTTTGTTCGCCTCAGCTGCCGTACTGATGTGCGGAGGCGCGGCATCATTCACCTACGGCGTTATTTCAGATGCCTCCTTGCTGGTGCATGGCGCACTGTTCTGCATTGCGGCTTTGGCGGGCGCGTTTCTATTGTGGACAGTCTACAGTCAGTTGCTGCTGCCCTTGCGCACCATTCGCAATTATGCGCGGGATGTGGCGGCGGGCGGCGCAGCGGCCTGCCCGCGCGACGCCATGCCCAAGGAATATTCCGACCTGCGCGACAGCATCTGCTCCATGGTCGCAACCCTGGCGCAGGCCCTTGCCGATGCCCGTCGCAAGGGCGACGAGGCAGAGCGGCTCGCCGCCGACAGCAATCAGGCTTTGCAGGAAAGCCGGGCGGCGGAATCCCAGATCAGGCAGCTGCTCAACGACATGAATGTTGCCTCGCAAAAAGCGGCAACGGCCTCGGCCAGCATCTTTGCGGGCATTCGCGAGCTTGGCCAGAACATGGAAAGTGTGGACCACGACGTGGTGCTGCAGCGCGAGCGTATGCAGGAGGCCTCGCAGGCCGTTGAGCAGATCAATAACTCCATCCAGAACATCGCGCTCAATACGGGCAAGGCCGCTGAAGATGCGGAAATGGCCCGGCAGGGCGCTCTTGCTGGCGCGCTGGGAGTGCGGGGCGCTGTGACTTCCATCGAACAGGTCAAGGGGCGTATTCTGTCGCTCAAAGAGACCATGGCCAGCCTGGGTCAGCAGGCCGAGGGCATCGGGGCGGTGCTGGGGGTCATTACTGATATTGCCGACCAGACCAACCTGCTGGCGCTTAATGCTGCCATTGAGGCCGCCCGTGCGGGTGAGGCCGGGCGAGGCTTTGCCGTAGTTGCCGACGAGGTGCGCAAACTGGCAGAAAAAACCATGAACGCCACTCGCGAGGTTGGCGAGTCGTTGCGCAGCATTCAGGCCAAGGCCCGCGAAAATGTGCAGGCTGTTGACGCCGCCGCTCAGGATATCGTCAGTAGTGCGGGCACGGCCGAACAGGCCGCCGAAGATGTTAACCGTATCGCTGAATTTGTGCAGCAGGCCGCCAACGAGGTCTCCGCTATCGCCGAAGCCAGCAATGCGCAAACCGCCGCCAGCGAGCAGGTGCGCCGCGGCGTCACAGAAGTCAACGCAGTTGCGACGGAAACAGCCGATCACGTCAATCGCTCCATCCATGTGCTGGTGGAGATATCGGGCCAGGCGGAAGAGCTGGACGCCATTATCGGGGCCATGGGCAAGGGCCGGTTGGGCGGCGTGGTCGATTCCGACCAGCTCATAAGCTGGACGGATGAGCTCTCTGTGGGCGTTGCGGTCATTGACGAGCAGCACAAGGGGCTTGTGACGCTGATTAACGAACTTAATGCGGCCATGCGGCAGCGCCGGTCTGATGCCGTGCTGGCAGGCGTGCTCGACAGGCTGAAGCAGTACACCGTAAAGCATTTTGCCACTGAAGAAGAATTTTTTGACCGCTTTGGCTATCCTGACGCCCCCGCCCACAAAAAAGTCCACCGAGAGCTGGTGGAAAAAGTGCTGGCCTTTGAAAAAGAACTCAAATCAGGCCGTGCCAAGGTCACCATGGAGATCATGCGCTTTCTGAAAGACTGGCTGGTGGGGCACATCATGGGCACAGACAAACGCTACGGTCCCTTCCTGAACAGCAAGGGCGTGCGTTAGGGGCGCTGTTGCTGGTCGTGCGACCAGAGGCCCCGCCTGCACCGCTGCAGCATGCAAAAGAGCTGGACCCCANTGGGGTCCAGCTCTTTTGCGTTGCCGTGCAACCGCGAGGGCAGGGCGGATCAGGCCGCGTCGTCGTTTTCGTCGTCCAGGATCAGATACCGGTCGTTGGGCTTGAGCACAACGGCGCGGGCGCGGGCCTTGCGCTTTGCGTGGTACAGCGCCCTGTCGGCCCGTTCAAAAAGCTGCTCAATGGTGCGGATCTGCGGCGACAGGTTGTCGAGCACGGATATGCCCGCGCTTACCGTGATGTGAAGATTGTTTTTTTCAACATTGCCTTCAGTATCGCGGATCAGAAGGTTGAAATTTTTGATGGCGTTGCAAAAGCGGTTGATGACGCCCCCCAGCGCATGCGCGTTGGGCCCGGAAATAACCATGGCAAATTCGTCGCCACCAAAGCGGGCGGCCATGGCCTCGGTCTCACGCCCCAATTCTTCTCTGGCCCGTTTGAGGTGCACGCCCACAACCTTCAGCACCTGGTCGCCGATGAGGTGCCCGTAGGTGTCGTTAAATGACTTGAAGTGGTCAATGTCAAACAGGGCCAGCGCAATGGGATGCCTCTCGCTTTGCCAGCGCGCGTCGGCGTTTTTCATGAACATGTCAAGGCTCAGGCGGTTGGCAAGCTCTGTCAGTGGGTCAATGAAGGCGAGATTTTCAAGATTGCAGATGTCTTCCTCAAAAAGGACCTTAACCCGGCGAAAGGCCGACTGAAGCTTTTCAAGGACCTCGGTGCTGTTGGCATTTTCAGTAACAATAGAGAGGCTCTCTGTTTCAAGGTGGGCGATGTCGCCGTAGCGGGAAGAAAGCTTGTTGAAAAACTGGTTGATGACGGAAGAGGTCTCGTGAACCATGCTGTTAAGCTGGTTTACGAGGGGCTTGCTGAATATTTCACTGCATTTGCGGATTGTAGAAACAAGCTGATCTTCAGTATACTGCTTGTTTTTTAAAATTTCTGCCATCTGTGATAGAATGGCAATTTTTTGATCTTCATCAAGGTAATGATAGTCGTTCATTTCCCTGAAAAAAAGTAAAAGAGAGCGCCAGCGGGTTTCTGGTGGAACACCTGCCTTGTCAAACATCTCAAAGAGATTCAGGTAGGTGCTAGTGCAATGCGCTGAGGCTATTGTGGATTTCGGCATGGCTGCGCTTGTTTGTATGGATGAAAATATGTGGAAGGAGCGCGGAATAGCCGCCCCGTCTTTTTTAATTCTGTGTGTAGTAACTTCTGTGCAACACCATGTCAAAGATTGTAATAATAGGTTTTCAGAAAATTAATTATCGGCGCTACGTATGTATCCTCGATGGTATTTTTAAACTGGCCGTTTTTTAACGTAAAAGGCGGCGACATTATATGCCGCCGCCTTTTGCATCGCGCCTTGTTGCACTGCCGGTTATGGGCGGCAACATTGAATAACTGCTGAAAAAATCTGTCAGGGTTTGCCATAGCCCCCCGGCAGGCGGGGAGCAGGGGTCGCCGTCTGGGGCAGGGCCTGGTCAAATGACTGCACATGGGCGCGGGGCGCGTCCGCTGGCGCGGCATTGGGCTGGCCCGCAGGCGCAGCAGGGCGCATGGCGCTGCGGCCATATGCCGCCTGGGCATGCGAACGCGGCACTGCGGTCACTGCCGGTTGAATGATGGGTTGGGCGGTTTTGGTCACCGAGCCCATGGGCTGCATGCGGGTGGCTATATCGTTTGCCGCCTTGCGGGCCTCGGGGGTTTCAATAATCTGGGCGTACGCGCCCCGCAGGCCGGAGAGAATGGATTCGACGCTGTTCAGCGAGTCCAGATCCATCTTGAGGTTGGCCCGCAGCAACCGCGCAGTGCAGAGCAGGTACAGGTTGTTGAGGTTAACAGCCAGGCTGCCGCCCTTGTCCATGTTCAACGACGCGGCAAGCTCGTTGATAATATCNATGACCTTGGAAATAAGGATGCCTTTTCCCGCATAGTCATTGGCAAGCATCTTGGTGCGCGCCTGCTGGATAAACTGGAGCGCGCCGTCGTAGAGCATGAGCAAAAGCTGCCCCTGNTCCGTTGTGCCTACCTTGGTCTGAAAATATGCTTGCGCCGCTTTATTCATATATTGTCCTTATGACGGTGTTCGTTGGCGGTGTGCTGCNGGTTGCTNATTTAACTGCTGCTAGTGGANCTCTTCATGCTTNCGATCTGCGATGTCAGCTGATCTTTTTGNGTATTGTACTNCTTGAGNAGGGTTTCCAGNTTNGCAAAATACGCCTTTTGCCGTGTNTCCCANTGGTCAAGGCGCGTCTGCTCCTGGGTAATTTTTTTGTCGATGTTGTCCATGATGGACTGATAGTTGTTCTTTAGAACCATCAGGGCGCCGTTTTGCGATTTAAGCGCAATGGCTGCCGCATTCTGGTCGTCCGTGCCGGTGGCGGTTACGTTTACATCCGTGTAGGTCAGCTCGCCCTTGAGAAAGGTGCTGACCGTCTGCACCAGGCCTTCCTTGATGCGGATCTGCCCGGAGTGGTCGCCAGCCGAGAGGTTGTCTATCTGCAGCGACAGGCCTCGTGCGTCGCCGGTGGCGACGCTGTAATAGTAGCCGGGCTGGCTGGTGTCGCGCGTGGCTTCCACGCCGCCCACCATAACTTTGGTTATGTTGCCCGATGCGTCCACCGAGTAGTTCACATCATATGTGCCGCCCTTGGTAATGCCAGAAATGTGGCTGCCATAGCGAAAGTCGGCGCTTGTGCTCGCNCCCGTGCCGGAGGAGCAGAAAAAATCCACCACATCCGACAGGTGGTTGTTGATCATGTTCTCGTANTTGCTCTGNTCCATCTGCTGCAGTTCGGCAATGCCGGAAGACGGAGCAATTTGCAAGAGNCCGTANTTGGTGCTGGTCTGGTCGGTTTCAACTTTGATGCCCATGTTGGCCAGGTTGGCCAGCACGTCGCCCGACAGCACATCGCTGGCGGTTGTGCGGCTGGTAAAACCAGGAGGCGCGCTGTTGAGCATGGAGGTAAAGCGCGATTTGAACAGCTGCACGCCGTAGTTGCCCTGCAGCAGGCCGCCTTTTTCGGTGGTGAGCTGCGAGGTGCTGTAGTTGTCGCTGGTCGTTTTTTTGGGGTCGTTGGTGGTGACCGCCTTGTCAGGATCGTACTTGCTGGATTCGTTGATGGTCATCAGGATGGAGTTGACCGAATCCAGAAAGCTCTGGATGGACTTTTCCACCGAGGTGATGTCCGTGCTGACCGAAAGCGTGGCGCTGCCCTTGTCCTGGATGGTAAAGACCACGCCCTNAAGGACGTCGCTGACGCTGTTGGTGGCGGACTCCATCTCCACCGGCCAGTTGTCCACAGTATATTTGGCGTTGGCCGCGCTGCGGATGTTCCAGTTGGAGGAGCTNGTAACCTGCCCGTCAATGTTCGGCCCGCTGAANGTATCGATATTGTTGAGCTTGAGGTAATAATTGCCCGTGGTGGGCAGCGTGCCTGTCTGCAGGTCGATGGTTGTCGTGCCGTCGGCGCTCACCAGCGAGCCGGTGAGGCCCTTGTTTTTGATGGCCGTGAGGATGTCGGTCATGCTGGACCCGCCCGCCAGCGTGATCGTTTGCGGAGTTGTGCTGGAGTTGGTCGTGTAGGTGTAGACCAGGTTTGGCGGCGTCTCCAGCGCATCGGTGGCCGTCATGTTGGTGATGGTGGTCGAGGCGTTTGTTTTGACGGTGACTGCATCCATGCCACCGCCAGAGCCGCCGGCGCTCATGTAAAAACGTTCGGTATTCGACAGGGTAACTGTATTGCCGCTGGCAGCGCCGTAGCTTGAGAGCTTGGTCAACAGATCCTGATAGGTTTTGTCCTGGGTAAGGCTGAAGCTCTGGGTGCTCCCGTTATGGTCTACGATGGTGTAGGTATAGCTTTTTGAGCTGTCGGCGCTGGTTCCGCCAAGCTTTTGGCTGAGCTTGGCGCTGTCAAAGGTAACGTCAGTACTGGCGGTATAGCTTTGCGTGCCGGCGTTGCCCACGACCTTGGTGCCCATCATGGAGGCATCCGAGGTAACCGTGGAGGTTATTTTGCCAGAGTCGCTGCTGCTGTCGGCAAAGGTGAATGTCGCGCCGTTGACGTTGGAAAGGTTCAGGTCCCACCCGCCGCTGCTGTTATAGGTCATTTCGGCCGAGCTAGCCCCGGAGGCCTGCGCAATCTGCAGCGCGGCTTCCTTCATGGTGGTTCCGGCCTTGACTGTCAGCGTGCGTGTGCCGGTGGTTGCTCCGTCGTTCATGTTGAGCACCACGGTCATATCTGCGGCAAGAGTCGTTGTGGTCGGCGACGAACCCACCGTAAATTTGGTGACCGGAGTGCTGAAGGTGGTCTGCTTGTCCGCGTCGCGGCGGTATACGGCCTTGACGTCGGTAAGCTGCAGATTGCCCGAACTGTCGACGCTGGCAATGCTGCGCCCCACCTGTGAATTAATGGCCGACGCAAGGTCGCTGTTGGTTTTGTTGCCGGCGATCTTGACCGAAAACGTGTTGCCGTCCTCCATGATGAGGTCGTAGGCAAAATTTGTGGGATCGGTAACGGAGCTGGACATGTCCAGCACGTTGTTGGATTTCCAGGTGGATGTAGCCCCTGTGGAGTTCATGCCCACAAGGTTTGAGCTGTGGATGACGAGNCCGTTGGCCGCGCCTGTGCTTTTGCCCGCAACCTGAAAGACATAGCCGGAGCTGGCCTGCACAATGCTGACCTTGANGCCGGGGTTGTCGGCGGCGTTGTTGATCATGCTNGCAAAGGAGTCGAGCGTGGTATTTGCCGGAACGGCCACGCTGTATTCCTTGCCCGCATATTCGTATGAAAAAGTCTGCGACGCACCGGAGGTGTTGATGATGTCGGTCTTGCTGCTGAAAACGTGCCCGGTATTGGCCCATATGGCGTTGCTGGCCACCTGGGTCACGTTGATGGTGTGCTGCACGTCGTCGGCTGCAGCGTTCGCGACAGCGGAAATGATGTTGCTGTTGCTGCTGGTCACATTTTTGGTGACAAAGCTGTTTTTGTTGGCCAGGTTGGCCAGCACGCTGCTGGCGGTGCTGACCTGGGTTATAACCTTGCCAAAAGCGTCATAGCGCAGCTTCCAGTCGCTTTTCCAGGCCTCCAGCTGGTTGAGTTGCGTGGACTCAACCTTCTTGAGTTTGGCAAGCACTGTGTCAAAGTTCGCATCCGAACCACTCAGGTTGGATATGGCATTTGAACCGGATATGCTGACTCCCATAAGCGCCTCGCATGAAAGATGTGCAGCCCCTGCGCGATACT
>JGI20225J20221_1002247_pt1 | contig 15268 bp, 9 predicted proteins | sample BioMet4_FD_20221 | JGI IMG/M metagenome (IMG submission 20221) | reverse complement strand
CAGTCAGCACCATCGAGGAGATAGCCGACAGGCTTTGTTCCAAATTGGAAGGGTGGATTAATTATTACGGTAAATTCAGGAAGTGGGACTTCTTGCGGGTATTCCGCAGGTTAAGATACAGGTTAATGCTTTGGGTACGGAACAAATACAAGCTAAGGAGCATTCATGAGGGGTACAACTGGTTGAAAAATTGCCAGAGATTGCACCCGAACCTGTTTGCACACTGGCGGTATGGTTTTAAAGAATGACTGGAATGACAAGAGCCGTATGACGGGAGACTGTCACGTACGGTTCTGTGAGAGGCTCGGGCTGAAATGCCCTTGCCTACTCGACATTCTATCGTGTGGCTCTATTGTAAATCAAAAAAATGTTCATAAACCCACGCGATACAATCGCGCGGTAGCAATGAACACAGAATTTTACTTGCGGAGGTTACAAAAAACTCTTAACAGTGCTTTCCTCCGGCCAAAATTATTTACCATTGACTCGTCTGAAACCATCTTTGATAATCCTGTACTTATCAGTTGATATCAAAGGATCCTGGTGCTTATAAATAATGACCCCATCCGCTGTTTTTCTTCCTGTGGCAAGTACCTCTTTTACATACTCGGGTGTGGTTGCCCCAAGTTTGCTGTGGGCTGTTGCATAAATGTCCAGATAGATTTTGAATTCAGGTCCGAACAATTCGCGCAGTTTTTTTATTTCATTTTCCACCTGTCCGGGGTCTTTTAAATTTGCCCCTGTCGATTCGGCCCTGTAGGGGAATAATATTCCGTTCAACAGGGGTTTGTAACTGTTTGCGAACTCCGGCGTGATAGCCTTATAATAGCAACAAGGCACGAATTCAAATTTGGGGTTGATGGCTCGCGCTGCTGCCAATACTTTGCCAAGATATTCCAGTGTGAAGAATTTTTGGTTATGACTGAAATCATCGATGCTCCAGGCTACCAGGCATTTTTCCTTTAGGCTCAGGGTTGCCAGTTCAACAGCCCATTTTTCATAGTTATGTCCATAGGGACTTGGAACCGGCGGCTCGGAGGGTGGCCTTAAAGATACCCACACGTTTAATTTAGCTTTTTGGGCAAGAGGAAGAAATGTCTTTAATGCCTCCCAGTCTTCCGGGTGGGTAGGGGGTATAACCCAAATGTAGGTATTGGCATGAAGGTTCTTGAGCTCTGATATCAATCGTCTGGCATCGACCTTGCCGTCTTTAAAACGTGGCGGATTGGCATACGTTCCAAGTATCGTGCGGACTGCCTCTCCTGGCATCTGGGAAGATTTATTGATATTGGAATCATGATCTGCATTATTCGGAGATGCATAGTTTTGAATCAGAATGAAAAGAAATATAATTAGCGACAGTGTTGTTTTCATTTTAACAGTTCCGGCTTTTATTTATATACTCCAATTAGCTGTTAAGGTAACTTTATTTTGTTGAATTTTATAAGGAAGTTTTTAATAATCTTAGATTTTTATAAATATCTTCTTTTTATAAAGAATAGTCAGAATAGCCAGGAAAAAAAGGACATAGAATATTGCAAAAGCCAGCATCCTGTTCTGAGGTTCTGTCCAGGGCATGCAATTAGTCAGAAATTCCCCTGAATATATCCAGGGATAACAAGCGGGAACTGGTTTCGGTAAGGAATTGACTCCCGTAATTTTTCCCGGATCCTGAGTTTTTCATTTCATTTCAGTTATTAGTAGGTTATTTAATTAACGTTTCGTGGTGAAGACTGTTTTTCGTTTTCTTTCATCACTCTGCATCAGGACCTGCTGAAAATGATTCTGCTGTTGCTCCGAATCCGGCAGTGCGCACTGAACTCGTTGGCGAAAGCCGGTAGTCATCTTTTGCTGCATTAATAAAACCAGGATTTGCATTAATTGTCCGTTCGACTGTATCACCGGCAATTGCCTCTCCGGTTGCATAAATTAAATTGTCCTTGATGGTGTTATCCGGGGCCCCGTCAAGTTTGAGCAATACTCCTTTAGAACCGGTAATTATATTTTTTGAGATTCTATTTTCGTGAGGAGGAATCGTGCAGTCCATCACAGCATTGGCAAAATAGGGAGCCTTTGCCCACATCTGATTCTCATGATGTGCATTGCGTTTAATACCTACCACTATCCCGAATTGATCGCAGTCAACGATGGTGTTATTGGTAATGACACATCCATACACCGGGAGATAAGCAGCCGGATGCTTAGTGTCGGGAGTGCCGTAATAAATACGTATCCCAGCCTCCTTGCACCGTATCATCACATTGTTCGAAACAAGGTGTCCGTGATTGGAAAGCCGAATCCCTCCGGTACAATTTTCAAATCTGTTTCCTTCGAATATATTTTCATGTCCGGTCCGGTTAACCAGTTCTCCCTGGCAATCGCGAAAAAGATTGTTACGGATCGTATTCCCGCTTGATTTTACACTGATGATCTCAATTTCACCGTTGCAACGAAGAAAGATATTGTTTTCTACCAGGGTTTCTGGGTAGAGATCGGCAAGGGGGATTGCAGATTGTCCTATCTGAACAGTTTCAGCGCCATTTTGGCCCATCAGAGGGACATTCTGAAACAGATTGTGGTCAATCCTGTTGCGGGCAGGGGGCCCTTCAATCAATGAGTTTTTACCGATTATTACTTTAACAGAACGATAGTGAATATCTATGAAACGGCAATGGTCCAGACGATTGTCTTTTGCTACATTCAGAAAATTAACTGTTGCGTAAGAGCCGGGCATTATATGTTCAAACAGGCAGCCTGTGAGCCTGCAGTTTGAGCAACGATCAAATTTGACAGGTGACCCTTTCCCGATCGCGTATTCACAGTTAGTCAATGTCAGACCGTGAACTTCCAAATAGCTGCCGGTGAAATTTAACTCCGGCTGACCTGTAAGAATAACCTGACCGGCTGTTTCGGCTTTAAGTACTATTGGTTTTCCGGGTTCGCCTTTGGCTGAAAGATTCAGTTTGAAATCCGGATATGAACCGTTGGTAAGCACAATTTCGTCGCCTGGATGGATGTGTTGCAATACTACCTTCGCTTCATCTGCTGATTTAACGCGAAAAATTTCTGCCTGAACAGTTTTTATATTCATTCCGGTAATCCAGAGCAAAATAAAGCACATTATTTCAAAAAAATGACGTTTTTGCATCTGTCTAATCCTTGTTGTCTTTCTCATTTTAATGTTTAACGCATGAAATAACTTTAATACAATTTCAGAATTTCAATCTCAATATTACATAAAATCTGTTAATTTTCTGATTGTTATAATCTCTTAAGTAATTGGAATAAAATAATGTCGTTTGAGGCTTTAGGCTGTAGGCTTTAGACTTTAGGCTAAAGGTAAAAGGGGAATATTATGATCCTTCAGCCTAAAGTCTAAACTCCTTCAGCCTAAAAATGCGACATTATATTCTTGACATCACTTATATTCAGATCAGAAATTTTTATAAATTTTCTGATCGTTTCCTGTGCCATTGGATTTTTATGTAATATTGGATGATTGAAATACGAGTTGTTGTGGATTGAAACCGCAACAGTTATTAATGATGAATTTTTGAGAATAGCATCAAATTCATAAAGAATGAAAGTGAACATACTTCGGATCATTCAAACCCTGATATTTGTAACAATAGTCCAGTTTCAGGTATTGGCAGGGAATATTGTCTATCCATGGCGGGCTGTTAAAAGCATTGTTAAATGGGGTGACAATTTTCAGATACTTTACAACAACCCAAAATTCACAAGGGTTGATTCTATAATCCTGATAGGACCTTACAACAAAGTCAGCCTTCGGATTGATTCCATATCATCCGGGAGATTTGAATTTGACACTTACACCCACAGTTTTGTGGACACAAAAATATTTACCCATATCCCGAAGGATACCCCGGAAGAACTTTACGATCTTATGATTAAAAGTGGAAGTGAGGGAGATGTTTCATTAAAATCAGTTAAGGTTATAAGGGAATATAATAAAAGTCAAAGGTTTATCCATATCTCTGATCTTCATATGACTAGACAGTGGGTCGGATCTCCAAAGGAGGGTTATGCAAAGGAATTGGAATTATTTGATTCCTTCGTAAAAGTGGCAGATGTGATTTCTCCTGATTTTGTCATTGTAACCGGAGACCTGATCCATGATTATACAAGGATTAATGCAGATGCAAAAGGGTGGAGTGGAATCACTTTGCAACGGGCAGATCAAATACCTTCTGCCGAAACAAAATGGGAAAATTGTTATGAAGGGGCAAAAGGTCTTTTGGGTCTTAATGGTTTAAATTCTCCTGTATTTTCAATTCCCGGTAATCACGATTTTTATGGTCTTAAGGGAGACGATTATTTATCAAAGGCCAGACAGTGGAATCAATTCTGTGGAATTCGGGTATATGGATTTTCTTACGGTGATACGAGAGTAATTGCAGCAGATGATTTTTTAGGCGACCCGTTAATTGATATCCCCGATAAATCCCCGATGTCAGGACTCCAGGGTAAAGTTTTGGAATCATATCTAAGGCAGAATGGTCCGGGATTAGTCCGGATAATGGCGCAACATCGGCACGACCGGGTGGACACAGCTTTTATCGATCGGAATAGAATCAATATACTCCTTCATGGACATGATCATAAGCCTTTTCAGTCCTACATAGGTAAAACTCCGACTTTAAACATCAGGTCCGGAGTTGTTTGCAGAAGCGGTGTAACGGATATAAATGGGGAATTGGGTTTTTTCAGAATTTTTACCATTAATGGAGAGAAAATTTCATTCACACCGCCACTTCGTTTTTGTAAGGATCCGACCAGGTCACCCGAACAATTGGAACTCAACCTTACTCTTAGCTTCAAAAGTCCTAACGATGGAAGTTCTGTAAAAAATGAGGCGGTGATCTGCAATTCTTTCCCTGTTGATTTACCGGATTGCAAAATACGATTCGTTTTGAAAAAAGGCAAATACAAGGTATTGAACGGGAAAATCAGACAGGTGATTCAAACGCCTGACTTCTCTGTTGTCGACGTTTACACGGATGTAAATTCAAATGGCACCAAAACAGTAAAAGTTATTCGCCTTTGATGGCGAATAACTTCAATGATCCACAACAATCATATTTTTGTTTTCATGCCTGGTAACCATCTGTCGAGCAAATCTCTGCAATTCAGAACCTTTTCAATCAGATCGGCGGGAGTATAGAAATAATGATTGGATGCTTCAAAACCGAGTCTTGAATCCCTGCATTGCAATTCGTGCATCCTTTTGGCCAGATTAATCTCATCCAGCAAAATTTGTTCAATCTTCTTAATAATTGCCAGATGTTCCTTTGAATCTTTTTCTGCGACCAGGCGGTCTCTCAGTGTGATAAAATCCATCTGATTAGCTACGCTGTGACAATGTATGGATACTGTTTCCGCTACATTGCACTCACGTTCAAGGTTCTTGTGTTCTTGTTCCCTGAGTTTTAATCCGATGATTTGTTGTTTCAGTTGCGAAAGACCCTGATCAAATCCATTTGCTATTTTTAACAACTGATTAGTGAATATCTTTACAGGGTATTGGCCTACCCAGGAATTTACTGCATCATAGGGAAAACCTACCATTGTGGCTGCATAACCCGTCGGTTTTTCCCATAGCAGATTCGATGGACCAGTTTGCATTGGAGTAGTGTACAATCCCCCTCCGAAAGGGAATTCGCTGAATGCGGCGCTAAATTGTCTCCAGGCCTGAGCAACAGCATCACCTGCTGGGCCATAGCGTCGTTTGGCAACTATTTTCATAGCTTCAACCGGTGACAGAGTCGAATCATTCCCGATCTCAGCCACCACTTCCAGATTGGGCGATGGATAGCCACCCAAACTCCAGCCCAGCATTATACCGTCAACTTTCGATTCTCTGAGATTCGCAGCGTGATTCGCTACATTTTCAATAGCTGGGATATAAGGTACCGCAGCAATTTCCCAGGTGTTTCCGGCTTGTATTTTGGCGATGGTTTTCATTCCATGGTTTCTGGCAATTTCCCAGTTCCGCAGTGCACGGGGACCAGGACCAATAGCTGAGATGGAATACTCCCCGATATTGTTTTTAATCCCGCCTCTTTCAATGGGCAGGTCCCATTCGCTGACGCTCATCAGGGCCGCTTTTTGAGGAAGAGCAGGAATGATCTCTTCTGGTTTCAGACTTCTGAACCATCCCCAATCCCAGATAATTAACTGGGGAATTCTTCCTGAAAACGCTTCTCCGGATTTTAGCTCATAATTTCTTATACCTTGTTCAATACCTTTCTGATATATTGTATTTAACTCGGTGATCACTTTGGTGGCTCCGAGTTTGCCGCAACGCGGACATTCGGCCCCTTTCCCTTGCGACCAGCAGTTGGTATTATTTTCTGAGGCCGTAATGGAAAAAAAACCACCCAGGTCAGGTATTGTTTCTGTAATCCTTGCTATTGACTCCAATAAATATTTTTGTACCTCCGGATGACTGGTACACAGTGCCGCCTGATCCCCATTGGTTATTCCCTTCAATTCAGGAAACTTATTGAAAAAACTCAGCGGAAGGTTTCGTGGCTCATTTAAATAAAGGTATATCCTTATACCCTGTTTTTTTGTTNGAGCCACAAGTTTTCTTAAGTTTTCAAGGCGTATTTCCCAATGCTCACTGATCGTGGGATTCCATGGGAATGGAGTCAGTTTTGAAAGAACAATATGAATCCAGGTGCCGTCCATACCTGATTCTACCATACGGGCCAGGTAACCATCCGGTAAAGGGTCAATCTCCGGTTCAAGCAAGGGATCACCAAAAAGAGCAAAATAGGAATAACCAAAACGGGGAGAGAATCCGGATGCAGTACTTTTAACAGCAGGCCTCTCAATTGGTTGTTTTGACAGTTCTTTTACAAAGTTAAATAGAGGTTCCCTGAGAGTAGGGATTCCATTTGGGAATTCTTCGCGTACAACTTTTTTAATCCATTTTGAGACATCTTGTTTTGCATTCATTTGAGCCGAGTACAGAATGGGCTGACACAAAGGTTTAAAGTCGCCAAGTTTATGATATAAGAAATCATCCTCCTGCAATGTAAAGGTGAGTTTCTCATCTGTCCAGCCTAATAATTCCAGTAACTGTTCTCTGGGAAGCAAATGCCAGTTACACCGTATGATTGTAATGTAACTTCGGCTCAGTTGTTCCTCTGAAATGGATTTTGCTTCTGATAGACCCATGGATTTCCCGATAGAAAGTATATCCTCTGGTTTGGCTTTCACTACCTTTGCCAGGCGTTTAATGGGAACAAGATCCCAGTTTCGCCAAAGAAAAGCATGTAAAGTATCGGGGAAATGAGGGAATATTAAAGCTGGTTTACCTGAAGGACTGCTTTTTAAAGCGGCTGAGCTAATCCGGCTCTCCAACAGTAATCCACCCATCACCAGCGAACCGGTCTTTAAAAATTCACGACGCGAATAACTGATTTTTTTCATAGTTTAAATCTTTGACCCGTCAGTTTCATAATCTGTCTGGTCTTCCCTTTTCAAAAATAACATAATTCTTCCAGATTTGACTCCTGAATCAACTTGCTTTTGATGAAACGAAAAAATTAGCAGCTCACTCAGTAGATTGAGCCTCTTCCGGTGTAAATCTTTCATATTTGCACCGGGTAACAACTGTGATCTGAAAACAACCTGATTGTTAGCCTTGCTGAACGATGATATGGCAGGCGTTAAAACCTTTATCCTTTGTCCCCACACAAATGAACCTGTTATGATTTATAAGTAATAGAAAAGGTTAAATGTTGTATTTTTTAATACAACAGGAACAAGGATTTGCTTTTATATTTTTAGTCTTAGAACTCTCAATCCCATTTTCAATCTTTTAAAACAAGAGTAACAGTATCTGCATCCTATCAAAGCAGTATTAAGGTGTTAGTTGTTGAGAATATATTGTTGGTTTATTATTAAATTTCTGTTGATATTTCAACATAATGTCAACAGAAATTCAACAGAAAGTCACCAGGAAGTACAATGAAGACCCTTCTTTGATATAAGGAAAATATGGACCGGAATAAAGGATGGGATATGAATTTGATTTAGAGATAACCCTCCTGTTTTTGTGATTTCAGCCGGCGGATGTTGCGAATACCATTGATTTGGTCCCGAAGGTGCGGAATTATTGGTTTTTGATACGTGTAATTTTCTAATTACAAATACGACATTTTTTTATTCTCCATACTTATCTCTGTTTGCCGGAATAGAAATTTACAGAATTGCTTCTCTGATGGTTTAAAGTTCATTCTTCAATTTACTTTGATGAGTAAAAAACTCCCGGGTTATGGTTTTATAATGTCTTGATTCTGCAAAAAGACAAATGAAATTTAATGTTCATTTTCTGAATTACAAAAGGGGAGAGATCATCGTTGAAATTTGTTTTAATTGCAACAGAAAACTTTAATTTTATGTAAAAAAATGATCAAATAGGTGAATTTGTTAAATCAAATTGATACATTTGACTTTATTATCAAAACACTAACTAGATCATTGTCATAATTTAATCGAATTCTAATCTTATTTTGTTTTGATGTCAACCGAAATCATAATACCGAACTTTTAATGAATCTTTGGGCTATTATACTTGGAGTGAATCAGGAAATACAGTGGGAACAATAGTCCTTTCACCGCTTACTTCCGAAATCCATATTTGGAGAAATTTATCTCCATTGCGGACTTTTAGAAGAATACTTTGGGTTGAACGAAGCAGCGGAGAACGATCTGTATAAATGCATCACAACGGTACCGATAGAAAATCATAATCTTTAGGATATCAAATCATTAATAAAGGATCTATCAATATAAATAAAAAGAAGAATTAAACTACGACCCGAAAAATCCTGAATATGAAACAGAACAAACAATTCAATGTTTTCTTCGTCATTATAATCTCAGTTTTATTGGTTTGGACAACTTCTATGCTATTTGCGCAAGGAGGTCGATGGCAGATTCAATACGATAAGGAGGCCAGTGAAACGCTCGGTTTAAACGGGAAAAACCTGCAAGGCAGTTTTGCTACTTTGCCGGAATGTGAGTCTTATCGCAAATCATTGTCTGCCTATGAGCAAAGTCACACAAAATCTGTCAGATCAAATACATCTGAGACCAGCCAGCAGGAATTGCCACAAAAGCCTGATGCCCAAATATCTACTCCTCATCCAAAATCCTCAGCACAGACTGTCAACACCCATAAGATTCAGAAAAAGGTTGAAAATTCTGTTGGGCCGGAGCAAGCAACCGAAACTCCGCAGATAATAGAAGCAGATGTCCCTGAGATTGTTGTACAGACAGGGCATCTGAGACAAGTTAATGCAGTGGCACTTACTCCTGACGGACGGTTTGCTGTTTCAGGCGGAAGGGATTGCATGCTTAAGTTATGGGATACAGGAACGGGTAAAGAAATCCGGACTTTCAAAGGAAACCTTGAAGAGATAAATTGCATTGCAATAAGCGCAGACGGCCGTTTTGCTCTCGTTGGTAATGAAACTTCCTTCAATAATCTCAATCTATGGGATATAACCACCGGAAAACCTGTCAGAACTTTTAGTGGGTTCAGCGACAGGATTAGCTCAATTGCAATTAGCCCTGACGGTCAATTTGTTATCGCCAGTTCAGGACATCAGTTAAAAGTATGGCGAACCGAAACGGGCCAAGAGGTACAAACATTAGGCACAGATTCAGCTGAAATAAACTCGATTGCAGTCAGCCGGGATGGGCGGTACATTGTTTCAGGAGGAGCAGATAAATTGATCAAAGTGTGGGATCTTGCGTCAGGGAAAAATATAAGGACTTTTTCAGGTTCCACAGATGCTGTCTGTTCATTGGCAATCAGCACTGACGGCACATTCCTTATTTCCGGCTGTTTCAATGATAGTCCCAGAATGTGGGATATGAATACAGGAAATTTGTTAAAAACTTTTGATCGCGGAGGCGTCCTTTCTTTAGCCATAAGCCCTGATGGCAAATCGGTCATTTTCGGAGGTGAGCCGGATATAGAAATCTGGAATATCTCAAAGGGAAAAAAGATCGAAACCCTGAAGGGTGGTAAACCTGGCTGGGTTCGTTCATTGGCTTATAGTCAGGACGGGAAATCCATCCTCTCCGGAGGGGATGACAAGTATATAAAACTGTGGAATGCCGGTTCCGGTAAGGAGATTTGGTCATCCGAAGGACAATTCCAGGTAGCATCTGCAGCAATCAGTTCTGACGGTGAGAAGATGATTGTAGGGATGACTTCGGGATACCTAAATATTTGGGATCTATCCACTGGCAAACAAATACAGACAATAAAGCAAAATCTTGGTGTTAATTGTGTTGCAATTAATGGAGACGGTACCAAATCATTTGCAGGAGGCTGCGATTTTGAGACACGCAGGACAAGCGTCCGACAGTGGGAAACTTCATCAGTAAAAGAATTGACAAGTTTCAGCCAGGATGGGGGTGCCTGGGTAAATAGCATGGCCATTACCAGCGATGGAAATGACATTCTTTGGTCGGTCAGAGGCAGTTTGATCTTATCTGATATGGCCACGGGTCGGAAGATAAGGTCATTCGGCAGTATGGATAAAATTGATATTTCAGAAATCTGCACCCGGGGGAAATATGCATTAACCAGTAATCGAACAAATTCATCTCAATTATGGGATATCGAAACGGGTGAAATGATCCATTCTTTTGAAGATTTTCATGCAGTTTTGACCCAAACCGGTAATAAAGTCCTTTTAATGGGTCAGGACGCGGAAGATCAGCTTACCTTAAAATTTTGGGATATCGATACCAAACAGGAGATATCCTCCATTTCAGGCCATTATCCTATGAAAATCCAGGTTGGGCAAAGTGTTTATAGATATAGACAAATTAATTCATTGAGAATTAGTCCTGACGACAGGTTGGCCCTTTGGTCATGCGACAACGAACTACATTTATGGAATATTGCTGAGGCAAAAGAGATTTATCTCTTTTCAGGTCATGCGGGTAGAATCAATTCAATTGGTTTTAGCCCAAATGGTAAATTTGCGTACTCTGGAAGCTTTGATGGCTCTACCCGCCTCTGGAATGTGGAAACAGGGAAAGAAATGCTCCGTTTTTACAGTTTCAATGATGGTGAGTGGCTGACAATTACTCCCGGCGGATATTTTGATGCTTCTCCAAAAGGTTCTAAATACCTGGCCGTTAGAGATGGGGATAATATTTATGACATCAGCAAGGTCCAGGCTGCACTGCAGAATCCGATGATCACTCAAGCCGTGCTGATGGGTAATGAACCTCCAGCGGATCAGACTGTTGCCAGCGTGCTGGCTATGAATCAGGCTTTACCAGCCGGTTATCATTTGGGATTGATTGAAATTTTGTTGCTGCTGACTCTTCTCTGGGTTGTGCCATTTCTAATTGCATTGATTGACATATTGCGGCACAACTTCATTGGAATTAACAAAATAGTATGGGTGCTCATTCTTCTGGCAATTCCGGTGATAGGACCCATACTTTACGTCGCTATAGGACGCAAACAAAAAATTAATACCTAAAAGACATGAAACCATTCCGGGGCTTTTTACTAACTGCTTTGATGATAATGATCTTTTCCCTTTTTGCGTACAGCAGTAATCCTGAGAATCTGCTTGGGTTAACCCTTGATTACGAAAAAGGAGAGATTAACATTCACGTGGTTAGTACAGGGTGTACTCAGAAAAGCGACTTAAGATTCGAGATGAAAGGTGATACCCTTTCTGTTGTGAGGGTGAGAAGGGATGATTGCAAAGCGATGGAAAGTGAAGTGAGGTTCACTTATACATTAAAAGAAGCTGGTATCAAACCCAATAAGGCTTTCATCATTGGGAATAAATTCATTACCAATTTGTTTATTGCCAATATCCCATCTCGCAAATGAATGATTATCTCGCAAAGACAAAAGAAAAAATATCTCGCAAAGGCGCAAGGGCGCAAAGAAGAAAAAGTAAAATTTTAAATTCAACTAAAATGAAAAAGAATCTTGGTTTGCCTATGTGGGTTCTTATCCTTATAGGTCTAATGAGTTCCAACGCTTTGTTGGCACAAAAAGCTGAGACCGAAGCTGCTGCCAAACTTCAAAAAGTCATTGTATACAGCGATCGTGCCATGATCACAAAAGAGGCTATCCTTTCGGTGAAAAAAGGTGAAAATACAATCAGAATATCGGGTCTCACCCCCTTTTTAGTCAATCAGTCAATACAGGTTAGCACGATGGGACAATCCGATGTTAGCATTGCTGATGTGACTGTCGAAGAAACCTTTCTCAAACAAACCGATCAGCCTGCTTTTCAGAAACTTCAATCCGGATTGAATAATGTGGATAGGCAAATAGAAGAAGTAAATTACCAATTGACGGTCATCAGCAGTTCAAATGATTTTTATAAAAAGGCCGTTCCTTTCCCCCAGAGTCAAAAAGTTACTATCCCTGAATTAGAAGCATATGCCAAATTTCTTGAAAAATCTCTCTCTTCCAACTATGAAAGGATGGCAACAACCGAAACTAAATTAAAGAAACTCACCGAAGACAAAACGGCTCTCGAAAGTGAATTGGCAAAAGTTACTTCGGACAAGAAAAGAAGTAAGACAATTGCAATAAATATAATGTCAGCAATTGATAAAAGCAATATAAAGCTTGACCTCTCATACCTGACCACACAAGCAGGATGGAGACCCCAATATGAAGCAAAGGCAGATATAAATGCTTCAAAGATTAATTTAAACTATATGGCATCAATCTGGCAATCCACCACAGAAGATTGGTCAGACGCCAAAGTGGAAATCTCAACTGCCAGGCCTTTCGTGTATGGCTCACTTCCTGATCTTTCAGCATGGTATCTCGATATTTATACGCCAAGGCCATATGTAAAATCCAGCCGTGCACTTGAAGAAATGGCTCCGGTTAAAGCTCAGGTCCAATTTGACAAGGGAGTTGATGACGTAGCAACACTGGCAACTCTGCCTGAAATCAGAGAGGAGAGTACTTCATTTAGTTTCGTCCTGCCGCGAAAAGTGGATGTGATCTCTGACGGACAGCCGCATCGTTTCCCGATTGCACAATCTGATGCTAAGGCTGATTTTGCATGGTTCACGATCCCTAAGTTAGTTCAGAATGCTTTTTTGAAAGCTACAGTAAAGAATCCATTTACATTTCCCTTGCTTTCAGGTCCGATCAGTGTCTTTGCTGATCAGAAAATGGTTGGGACGGCTTTAGTCAATGAAACCGTACTTCCTGATGGAGAAATGGGAATATCGTTAGGAATTGATGAAGGCGTCAAAATTGAACGCAAACTTAAGAAGAAACAAACCGATTATGCCGGCTTATTGTCAAAGGAAACAACTGTTCATTATGAATATGCAATTGAAATTACCAACGGGAAAAGCAAGGAGATTAATCTCGACCTAAACGATCAGTTCCCGATTTCAAGGAACGAAAAGATCAAAGTCGAGATGGAGGCCCCTAAGGGGGGTGAAGCCGAAGTAAATGATCAGGGAATCATTTCGTGGAAACTTAAACTGGCAGCCGGAGCAAAAAAATCGATTCCCGTTAAATTCAGTGTTGCTTATCCTAAAGATTTAAATATTAGCGGAATTCAATAACAATTGATTTAAGAGATGAGAATTAATCATTATTGCTCAAAATACGAGTCAAATGTACTTTTCGGCTTAAGCAGATGGTTTTGGCTGATTGTATTGATTCAGTGCTTTTCAATTCAGGGGAAGTGTCAGTCAGGTGAAAATGATAAACTTAAGGAAGTCAGCAAGTGGGATTATGCAGTTTACACTTCTTTTTTTGCCACCGAAAAACTTCCTGCTATTGAACTTCCCCGATTCTTTGAACAGGCCGTCAAAGCAAGAAAAGTATATGAAAATACAGTCATTGCAAAAGCAATTAAACCTGAGGAAATAGCTGAACTCGGCAAGACTTTCGGTGAAGGGTTTGATTCTCTTTATAAAGATTACAAAAATAACAATACTGACGAATTTATTGTCAGAGAGAGGATTTTGGCCCCTGATCTGACCATTCTGACTAAAGCAGAAAAAGGAAAAAGGCTATCGGGGAAGTTGGTTGAGGTCCCCTCGCACCTTACCGGCGAATATGTTTCCCTCTCCAGGGCAGGCTTTAATAAAAAAGGCGATAAGGCTCTTTTTTACATCACCTGGAGTGGATCGGCTGTGACGAGCTATTATGTGATGATGCAAAAGCAGGATAATAAATGGGTCATTAAAAATGTGGAAATGGACAATATGATAATATTTTAGGAGAAAAATTTATGTTAAAATATTTTTATTATATTCGTTTCATGAATTTACTAAATTCAATTTAAGTCAGAAACTGTATTTCTATGCATTTGCTTGAATAAATATTTAAATATTTCTCCATGAAATGGCTTTCTGAATAGCGAACCTGATACGGAGCAAATACGACTCAAATATGGAGCAGGTATAGAGCTGGTAATTTTGAATAAATATACAGTTTCGAATTTGAAGGGTATACAGTGGATGCGGCAGATAAATCAATGAGGATAATGGAGAATTAAAGAATGTTAGTATTAATCTTGTTTCCTTCATTATAGGGTAAAGAGAATTGTTTTCGAATTAATAATAACTAAAACCATTACTGTCCGGTTAAAATTTGAGCTGATCAAGATGTCGCAACTAACGTTGCTTTCGGAGTTTTGTAATGCATTATTCTACAAAGATATAGCAACTCCGTTGCCGAATCGAAGATCAGCGAAGCTAAAGACAAGCTGCGTTGTCGCTTAATCTTTGTAGAAATAAATAGAATGTTAAAAAAAGACGCGTTAGTGGCGACGTCTATTTAAAGAATTAATAATGTCTATATTACAAGAATTGATTAAATTTTAAGAGGACACCAGTGAACTAAAACTATTAACTAAAAGTCTTAAAAACATCCTAACATTTATACTTATGGAAAGAATATCGTTACAAAGCCCAATCAGCGAAGAATTTGTAAGAGTTGGCAATGAGGAAAGAAGGGACAACCGATGCGATCGCAACAAATCAAATTATTCACGGATGAATTATGTCCTTTATTTCATCCTCTCTATTATTTCACTTTCCTCGTTTGCTCAAAAGAATCAAAGTAATAAATGGCAGGTCGATGAGATTTTCAAGTTAGAGACCAATGTTGCTGAAACCAATGACGAAATACTAATCATAAAAGATAAAATTCAGAACTGTGATGTAACTATATCCAAATCAGAGAGGATTATCG
>JGI20225J20221_1000555_pt2 | contig 15268 bp, 18 predicted proteins | sample BioMet4_FD_20221 | JGI IMG/M metagenome (IMG submission 20221) | reverse complement strand
TAGCTGAACAGGAGGGACAGCTGATAGAAACAGAAGCCACTGGAGCACCTCAAAAACACCATCATACACTAAATCAGTAAGTTGGCAGCATCACCGGCTCTTTCATCAGGAATTGAGAAGACTCCCTTGCTTAAATGAAACTGATGAACATGAGGAAAATACCGTAAAACCCAGTATTCACGCTGCATCAGCGTCGTTATTAGGTGAGTTGTTAATAAACATTTTGAATTGTGACAGAGTGCAAATTCATACACATAAAAAAACGTCATCACTTGCATTAGAAAGGTTTCTGGCCGACCTTATAACCATTAATTACGAAGCGCAAAAAAAATAATATTTCCTCATTTTCCACAGTGAAGTGATTAACTATGCTGATTCCGTCAAAATTAAGTCGTCCGGTTCGACTCGACCATACCGTGGTTCGTGAGCGCCTGCTGGCTAAACTTTCCGGCGCGAACAACTTCCGGCTGGCGCTGATCACAAGTCCTGCGGGCTACGGAAAGACCACGCTCATTTCCCAGTGGGCGGCAGGCAAAAACGATATCGGCTGGTACTCGCTGGATGAAGGTGATAACCAGCAAGAGCGTTTCGCCAGCTATCTCATTGCCGCCGTGCAGCAGGCAACCAACGGCCACTGTGCGATTTGTGAGACGATGGCGCAAAAACGGCAATATGCCAGCCTGACGTCACTCTTCGCCCAGCTTTTCATTGAGCTGGCGGAATGGCATAGCCCACTTTATCTGGTCATCGATGACTACCATCTGATCACTAATCCGGTGATCCACGAGTCAATGCGCTTCTTTATTCGCCATCAACCAGAAAATCTCACCCTGGTGGTGTTGTCACGCAATCTTCCGCAACTGGGCATTGCCAATCTGCGTGTTCGCGACCAACTGCTGGAAATTGGCAGTCAGCAACTGGCGTTTACCCACCAGGAAGCGAAGCAGTTTTTTGATTGCCGCCTGTCATCGCCGATTGAAGCCGCAGAAAGCAGTCGGATTTGCGATGACGTTTCCGGTTGGGCGACTGCGCTACAGTTAATTGCCCTCTCCGCCCGGCAGAATACCCACTCAGCCCATAAGTCGGCACGTCGCCTGGCGGGAATCAATGCCAGTCATCTTTCGGATTATCTGGTCGATGAGGTTTTGGACAACGTCGATCTCGCAACGCGCCATTTTCTGTTGAAAAGCGCCATTTTGCGCTCAATGAACGATGCACTCATCACTCGTGTGACCGGCGAAGAAAACGGGCAAATGCGCCTCGAAGAGATTGAGCGTCAGGGGCTGTTTTTGCAGCGGATGGATGATAGCGGCGAGTGGTTCTGCTATCACCCGCTGTTTGGCAACTTCCTGCGCCAGCGCTGCCAGTGGGAACTGGCGGCTGAGCTGCCGAAAATCCACAGTGCCGCTGCAGAAAGCTGGATGGCCCAGGGATTCCCCAGCGAAGCGATTCATCATGCGCTGGCGGCAGGCGATGCGCTGATGCTGCGCGATATTCTGCTTAATCACGCCTGGAGTTTGTTCAACCACAGCGAACTTTCGCTACTTGAAGAGTCACTTAAAGCCCTGCCATGGGAGAGTTCGCTGGAAAATCCGCAGTTGGTGTTATTACAAGCGTGGCTGATGCAAAGCCAGCATCGCTACGGCGAAGTAAACACCCTGCTGGCTCGTGCTGAACATGAAATCAAGGACATCAGAGAAGGCACCATGCATGCAGAATTTAATGCTCTGCGCGCCCAGGTGGCAATTAACGATGGTAACCCGGATGAAGCTGAACGGCTGGCAAAACTGGCACTGGAAGAACTGCCTCCCGGCTGGTTCTACAGCCGCATTGTAGCAACTTCGGTGTTGGGTGAAGTATTGCACTGCAAAGGGGAACTGACCCGCTCACTGGCGTTAATGCAGCAAACCGAACAGATGGCACGCCAGCACGATGTCTGGCACTACGCTTTGTGGAGTTTAATCCAGCAAAGCGAAATTCTGTTTGCTCAGGGTTTCCTGCAAACCGCGTGGGAAACGCAGGAAAAAGCATTCCAGCTGATCAACGAGCAGCATCTGGAACAGCTGCCAATGCATGAATTTCTGGTACGTATCCGAGCACAACTGTTATGGGCCTGGGCACGGCTGGACGAAGCCGAAGCATCGGCACGCAGCGGGATTGAAGTTTTGTCGTCTTATCAGCCACAGCAACAGCTCCAGTGCCTGGCAATGTTGATTCAATGCTCGCTGGCCCGAGGTGATTTGGATAACGCCCGTAGCCAGTTGAATCGTCTGGAAAACCTGCTGGGAAATGGCAAATATCACAGCGACTGGATCTCTAACGCCAACAAAGTCCGGGTCATTTACTGGCAAATGACCGGCGACAAAGCTGCCGCCGCCAACTGGTTGCGTCACACAGCCAAACCGGAGTTTGCGAATAACCACTTCCTGCAAGGTCAATGGCGCAACATCGCCCGTGCACAAATCTTGCTGGGCGAGTTTGAACCGGCAGAAATTGTTCTTGAAGAACTCAATGAAAACGCCCGCAGTCTGCGGTTAATGAGCGATCTCAACCGTAACCTGTTGCTGCTTAATCAACTATACTGGCAGGCCGGACGCAAAAATGATGCCCAGCGCGTGTTGCTGGAGGCATTAAAACTGGCGAATCGTACCGGATTTATCAGTCACTTTGTCATCGAAGGCGAAGCGATGGCGCAACAGTTACGCCAGCTGATTCAACTCAATACGTTGCCTGAGCTGGAACAGCACCGCGCCCAGCGTATTCTGCGAGAAATCAATCAACATCATCGGCATAAATTCGCCCATTTCGATGAGAATTTCGTTGAACGTCTGCTAAATCATCCAGAAGTGCCAGAACTGATCCGCACCAGCCCGCTGACGCAACGTGAATGGCAGGTCCTGGGGCTGATTTACTCCGGTTACAGCAACGAGCAAATTGCAGGCGAACTGGAGGTGGCAGCGACCACCATCAAGACGCATATCCGCAATCTGTATCAGAAACTCGGCGTGGCCCATCGCCAGGATGCGGTACAACACGCCCAGCAATTGCTGAAGATGATGGGGTACGGCGTGTAAGTTTAGCCGGATAACGCGCCAGATCCGGCTTACATCTCTGCATCATTCAATGCTCACCCGCGTTACGCCGTCTGCTTCAGTCAGACTAAACCGCACTGACAAAAAACGCTCCACCACCGCGATATTGGTCAGTAGATGACATGAGGGATAGGCGACCGTAAATTCTCCCGCCCCCGCCATTGGCAGTACCAGCTGGTCGGCGAGATATTCCCCCACCGCCGCCGGGCTTGCAAGATAGCGTTTAACTTCTTGCACTAACTGCGCAGCCACCACTTCGGCACTGACGCGCTTTTCACCGACGACAAAAAAGCGTTCTGTGATATTTTCACTTTCAACTTCCAGCGAGACGGTATTACCCGGCCCCTGGTCGCGCGGCAGGTTATGAATATTCTGCTCATGCAGGGAAAAACTACCCGCCTACGTAGCGATTTCACGCTCAGCGACATGGCGTGGCACACCAGCCAGTAGCACCTCTCCACGCATCCGCACAATGTTCCCGCGCTCGCCAAGTTGCAAGGTGTTAAACGATGCCACGGGCGAGACTTCCGTTGCCACCACGCCGCCTCCGGCAGGATAAAAACCGTGACGTAACAGCGTGGTTTGCTGATGAATTCCTATTTTTGCCAGCAGCGGCTCCAGCACCCGGCGGATAAAATCTGCAGGCGGGGCCGACGGGTTATCGGTACCTCCGCTCACTTCAACACGCGAAGGACCATCGGCAAACCACAGCGCGGGCAGTACCGTTTGTAGTACCAGCGTGCAACTTCCGGCGCTACCAATAGCAAAGGGTAATGACTCCAACTTATTGATAGTGTTTTATGTTCAGATAATGCCCGATGACTTTGTCATGCAGCTCCACCGGTTTTGAGAACGACAGCGACGTCCGTCCCAGCCGTGCCAGGTGCTGCCTCAGATTCAGGTTATGCCGCTCAATTCGCTGCGTATATCGCTTGCTGATTACGTGCAGCTTTCCCTTCAGGCGGGATTCATACAGCGGCCAGCCATCCGTCATCCATATCACCACGTCAAAGGGTGACAGCAGGCTCATAAGACGCCCCAGCGTCGCCATTGTGCGTTCACCGAATACGTGCGCAACAACCGTCTTCCGGAGCCTGTCATACGCGTAAAACAGCCAGCGCTGGCGCGATTTAGCCCCGACGTATCCCCACTGTTCGTCCATTTCCGCGCAGACGATGACGTCACTGCCCGGCTGTATGCGCGAGGTTACCGACTGCGGCCTGAGTTTTTTAAGTGGCGTAAAATCGTGTTGAGGCCAACGCCCATAATGCGGGCGGTTGCCCGGCATCCAACGCCATTCATGGCCATATCAATGATTTTCTGGTGCGTACCGGGTTGAGAAGCGGTGTAAGTGAACTGCAGTTGCCATGTTTTACGGCAGTGAGAGCAGAGATAGCGCTGATGTCCGGCGGTGCTTTTGTCGTTACGCACCACCCCGTCAGTAGCTGAACAGGAGGGACAGCTGATAGAAACAGAAGCCACTGGAGCACCTCAAAAACACCATCATACACTAAATCAGTAAGTTGGCAGCATCACCTATTGCAGCGTTACTTATCCGGATTATCCTCAGAAGTGTAAATCAGCATTCTCCTTTGCTGATGCAATTGCATGCGGCAGGTATACGGACCGGTGATGCAGAGCGAATACTGTCCAGCGGTGAATGCTGGCAACGTCAGAAGACGCTGCTGACAGAAAGGGAAGTCAGTTTTATGAAAGGACTGTTCAGAATTGTGGATATGAAGCGGTGGTATCTGTGTCCGCAGGTACGGGTCGCGGATATCGTCCAGCTGAACGGGAATATCCGGCCACGATCACGCCAGTGGTGGCAGTTATTCAGGATGGTGTCTCAGTGGCATGTTGATGTGGTTATCGTTGAGCGGCGTTCGTTCAGTATTGTTGCAGCAGTAGAGCTGGATGATGCCAGTCATTTACGACCGGAACGCAGACGCCGGGATATTCTTCTGGAAGAGGTTCTGAGGCAGGCTGGTATTCCGTTGCTCAGAAGCCACGATGCCAGAAAACTGCTGCAGATGACCGGAGAATGGCTGAATACAACAGGGGCTGATCAGCAGTCCCCAGAACATCGTAGCTGACGCCTTCGCGTTGCTCAGTTGTCCACCCCCGGAAACGGGAAAAAGCAAGTTTTCCCCGCTCCCGGCGTTTCCATAACTGAAAACCATACTATTTCACAGTTTAAATCACATTAAACGACAGTAATCCCCGTTAATTTGCGCGCCAACACAGATCTTCGTCACAATTCTCAAGTCGCTGATTTCAAAAAACTGTAGTATCCTCTGCGAAACGATCCCTGTTTGAGTATTGAGGAGGCGAGATGTCGCAGACAGAAAATGCAGTGACTTCCTCATCTGGCGCAAAACGAGCATACAGAAAGGGTAAACCTTTGAGTGAAGCAGAACGACAGAGAGCAGCTTCTGCGCGCAAACGATCTGTATGTAAAGAGATCAAGGTTTTCGTCAGACCAGAACTGAAAAACTACCTTACCAGTCTGTGTGCAGAGGAAGGGATAACTCAGGCAGAGTTGATAGAAAGGCTTATCGAGAAAGAGGCCTGTCACCGGAACATGATGTGATGGGATCACATTCTTGCTAGTTTTTTCTGTCAGTGCTAGATTACTGATCGTTTAAGGAATTTTGTGGCTGGCCACGCCGTAAGGTGGCAAGGAACTGGTTCTGATGTGGATTTACAGGAGCCAGAAAAGCAAAAACCCCGATAATCTTCTTCAACTTTGGCGAGTACGAAAAGATTACCGGGGCCCACTTAAACCGTATAGCCAACAATTCAGCTATGCGGGGAGTATAGTTATATGCCCGGAAAAGTTCAAGACTTCTTTCTGTGCTCACTCCTTCTGCGCATTGTAAGTGCAGGATGGTGTGACTGATCTTCAACAAACGTATTACCGCCAGGTAAAGAACCCGAATCCGGTGTTTACACCCCGTAAAGGTGCCGGAACGCTGAAGTTCTGCGAAAAACTGATGGAAAAGGCGGTGGGCTTCACCTCCCGTTTTGATTTCGCTATTCATGTGGCGCATGCCCGTTCCCGTGGTTTGCGTCGGCGCATGCCACCGGTGCTGCGTCGACGGGCTATTGATGCGCTGCTGCAGGGACTCTGTTTTCACTATGATCCGCTGGCCAACCGTGTCCAGTGCTCCATCACCACGCTGGCCATTGAGTGCGGACTGGCGACAGAGTCCGGTGCCGGAAAACTCTCCATCACCCGTGCCACCCGGGCTCTGACGTTCCTGTCAGAGCTGGGGCTGATTACCTACCAGACGGAATATGACCCGCTTATCGGGTGCTACATTCCGACCGATATCACGTTCACATCTGCACTGTTTGCTGCCCTCGATGTATCAGAGGAGGCAGTGGCCGCCGCGCGCCGCAGCCGTGTGGAATGGGAAAACAGACAGCGCAAAAAGCAGGGGCTGGATACCCTGGGTATGGATGAACTGATAGCGAAAGCCTGGCGTTTTGTCCGTGAGCGTTTCCGCAGTTACCAGACAGAGCTTAAGTCCCGGGGAATAAAGCGTGCCCGTACGCGTCGTGATGCGGGCAGGGAACGTCAGGATATCGTCACCCTGGTGAAACGATAGCTGACGCGTGAAATCGCGGAAGGGCGCTTCACTGCCAGTCGTGAGGCGGTAAAACGTGAAGTGGAGCGTCGTGTGAAGGAGCGCATGATTCTGTCACGTAACCGTAATTACAGCCGGCTGGCCACAGCTTCCCCCTGAAAGTGACCTCCTCAGAATAATCCGGCACGCGCCGGAGGCATTCGCACGCCTGAAGCCCGCCAGTGCACAAAAAATCAGCACCACATGCCAAAAAACAACCTCATCATCCAGCTTCTGGTGCATCCGGCCCCCCTGTTTTCGATACAAAACACGCCTCACAGACGAGGAATTTTGCTTATCCACATTAAACTGCAAGGGACTTCCCCATAAGGTTACAACCGTTCATGTCATAAAGCGCCAGCCGCCAGTCTTACAGGGTGCAATGTATCTTTTAAACACCTGTTTATATCTCCTTTAAACTACTTAATTACATTCATTTAAAAAGAAAACCTATTCATTGCCTGTCCTGTGGACAGACAGATATGCACCTCCCACCGCAAGCGGCGGGCCCCGACGGAGCCATTTTAGTTACAACACTCAAATACAACCACTAGGAAAACCCCGGTCCAGCGCAGAACCGAAACCACAAAGCCCCTCCCTCATAACTGAAAAGCGGCCCCGCCCCGGCCCAAAGGGCCGGAACAGAGTCGCTTTTAATTATGAATGTTGTAACTACATCTTCATCGCTGTCAGTCTTCTCGCTGGAAGTTCTCAGTGCACGCTCGTAAGCGGCCCTCACGGCCCGCTAACGCGGAGATACGCCCCGACTTCGGGTAAACCCTCGTCGGGACCACTCCGACCGCGCACAGAAGCTCTCTCATGGCTGAAAGCGGGCATGGTCTGGCAGGGCTGGGGATGGGTAAGGTGAAATCTATCAATCAGTACCGGCTTACGCCGGGCTTCGGCGGTTTTACTCCTGTATCATATGAAACAACAGAGTGCCGCCTTCCATGCCGCTGATGCGGCATATCCTGGTAACGATATCTGAATTGTTATACATGTGTATATACGTGGTAATGACAAAAATAGGACAAGTTAAAAATTTACAGGCGATGCAATGATTCAAACACGTAATCAATATCTGCAGTTTATGCTGGTTATGCTGGCTGCATGGGGCATTAGTTGGGGAGCCAGATTTGTCATGGAGCAGGCCGTTCTGCTTTATGGATCAGGAAAAAACTATTTGTTCTTCAGTCATGGTACTGTTCTGATGTACCTGCTGTGTGTTTTCCTGGTATACCGCCGTTGGATAGCTCCGCTACCGGTCGTTGGTCAGCTGCGCAACGTTGGCGTACCGTGGCTGGTCGGTGCGATGGCCGTGGTGTATGTCGGTGTATTTCTGCTCGGTAAGGCGCTGGCTCTGCCTGCTGAGCCATTTATGACGAAACTTTTTGCCGATAAGTCCATACCTGACGTGATCCTGACGTTGCTGACCATCTTTATCCTTGCCCCGTTGAATGAGGAAACGCTGTTCCGGGGGATTATGCTGAACGTCTTCCGTTCACGGTACTGCTGGACGATGTGGCTGGGGGCGCTGATAACGTCGTTGTTGTTCGTCGCCGCGCACAGCCAGTATCAGAACCTGCTGACACTGGCAGAACTGTTCCTGGTGGGGTTGATTACATCAGTGGCCAGGATCAGAAGTGGTGGCCTGCTGCTGCCGGTATTGCTGCATATGGAAGCAACCTCGCTGGGTTTACTGTTTGGTTGAAAGTTATATTTTTATTAAACATTGTGCGTTAAAGCCTGGTGTGTTTTTTTAGTGGATGTTATATTTAAATATAACTTTTATGGAGGTGAAGAATGCATACCACCCGACTGAAGAGGGTTGGCGGCTCAGTTATGCTGACCGTCCCACCGGCACTGCTGAATGCGCTGTCTCTGGGTACAGATAATGAAGTTGGCATGGTCATTGATAATGGCCGGCTGATTGTTGAGCCGTACAGACGCCCGCAATATTCACTGGCTGAGCTACTGGCACAGTGTGATCCGAATGCTGAAATATCAGCTGAAGAACGAGAATGGCTGGATGCACCGGCGACTGGTCAGGAGGAAATCTGACATGGAAAGAGGGGAAATCTGGCTTGTCTCGCTTGATCCTACCGCAGGTCATGAGCAGCAGGGAACGCGGCCGGTGCTGATTGTCACACCGGCGGCCTTTAATCGCGTGACCCGCCTGCCTGTTGTTGTGCCCGTAACCAGCGGAGGCAATTTTGCCCGCACTGCCGGCTTTGCGGTGTCGTTGGATGGTGTTGGCATACGTACCACAGGTGTTGTACGTTGCGATCAACCCCGGACAATTGATATGAAAGCACGGGGCGGAAAACGACTCGAACGGGTTCCGGAGACTATCATGAACGAAGTTCTTGGCCGCCTGTCCACTATTCTGACTTGAACATGGGGTTTGAGGGGCAACCGGATGAAAACGTACGATTTAGGGCACTAAAACCGCTGTTGTCCCACCATTCTGGTGATTTCCAAACGTTATTTGGCTAAAAAGTAGTTTTGATGTGGTTTATTTCCGAATTCCAAGCGCAGCCCTACTTTCTTGTGCGTATTTGCGTGTTTTGCGCAGTTTTGAAGTTCCTACATCAGATTGACTTCGGATACAAATTCAATGAACATTGATGCAAATACTGACCTATCAGTTTCTGGTGATGCTGCCAACTTACTGATTTAGTGTATGATGGTGTTTTTGAGGTGCTCCAGTGGCTTCTGTTTCTATCAGCTGTCCCTCCTGTTCAGCTACTGACGGGGTGGTGCGTAACGGCAAAAGCACTGCCGGACATCAGCGCTATCTCTGCTCTCACTGCCGTAAAACATGGCAACTGCAGTTCACTTACACCGCCTCTCAACCCGGTACGCACCAGAAAATCATTGATATGGCCATGAATGGCGTTGGATGCCGGGCAACCGCCCGCATTATGGGCGTTGGCCTCAACACGATTTTACGTCACTTAAAAAACTCAGGCCGCAGTCGGTAACCTCGCGCATACAGCCGGGCAGTGACGTCATCGTCTGCGCGGAAATGGACGAACAGTGGGGCTACGTCGGGGCTAAATCGCGCCAGCGCTGGCTGTTTTACGCGTATGACAGGCTCCGGAAGATGGTTGTTGCGCACGTATTCGGTGAACGCACTATGGCGACGCTGGGTCGTCTTATGAGCCTGCTGTCACCCTTTGACGTGGTGATATGGATGACGGATGGCTGGCCGCTGTATGAATCCCGCCTGAAGGGAAAGCTGCACGTAATCAGCAAGCGATATACGCAGCGAATTGAGCGGCATAACCTGAATCTGAGGCAGCACCTGGCACGGCTGGGACGGAAGTCGCTGTCGTTCTCAAAATCGGTGGAGCTGCATGATAAAGTCATCGGGCATTATCTGAACATAAAACACTATCAATAAGTTGGGACCATTACCGACATCCTGGAGCAATTGCCGACACAATTCCACTGTCTTGATTTTAATAAGATTAATTTCATTAGTTCCGTATTATTTTTCAGATTTATCCCTGAATCTAAAATAATCTTATCCTGGTTGCTGAATAATAGCCAGTTTTAGGGAAGGTGCGAATAAGCAGGTCATTTCTTCCCAAGCTGACTCGCTGATTAAAATTTCGCGGATCTGGGCCGATTTTTTTCCCGCAAACACATCGAATCAGCCTATTTAGGCTATTTTTTCCACCATTTCTGGCGTTATTTCCGGTTTTTACTGAGATCTCTCCCACTGACGTATCATTTGGTCCACCCGAAACAGGTTGGCCAGGGTGAATAACATCGCCAGTTGGTTATCGTTTTTCAGCAGCCCCTTGTATCTGGCTTTCACGAAGCCGAACTGCCGCTTGATGATGCGAAACGGGTGCTCCACCCTGGCACGGATGCTGGCTTTCATGTATTCGATGTTGATGGCCGTTTTGTTCTTGCGCGGATGCTGCTTCAAGGTTTTTACCCTGCCGGGACGCTCGGCGATCAGCCAGTCCACATCCACCTCGGCCAGCTCCTCGCGCTGTGGCGCTCCTTGGTAGCCGGCATCGGCTGAGACAAATTGCTCCTCTCCATGAAGCAGATTACCCAGCTGATTGAGGTCATGCTCGTTGGCCGCGGTGGTGACCAGGCTGTGGGTCAGGCCACTCTTGGCATCGACACCAATGTGGGCCTTCATGCCAAAGTGCCACTGATTGCCTTTCTTGGTCTGATGCATCTCCGGATCGCGTTGCTGCTCATTGTTCTTGGTAGAGCTGGGTGCCTCAATGATGGTGGCATCCACCAAAGTGCCTTGGGTCATCATGACGCCTGCTTCGGCCAGCCAGCGATTGATGGTCTTGAACAATTGACGGGCCAGTTGATGCTGCTCGAGCAGGTGGCGGAAATTCATGATGGTGGTGCGATCCGGCAGGGCGCTATCCAGGGATAATCGGGCAAACAGGCGCATGGAGGCGATTTCGTACAGGGCATCTTCCATGGCACCGTCGCTCAGGTTGTACCAATGCTGCATGCAGTGAATACGCAGCATGGTCTCCAGCGGATAGGGCCGTCGGCCATTGCCCGCCTTGGGATAAAACGGCTCGATGACAGCGGTCATATTCTGCCATGGCAGAATCTGCTCCATGCGGGAGAGGAAAATCTCTTTTCGGGTCTGACGGCGCTTAGTGCTGAATTCACTATCGGCGAAGGTGAGTTGATGGCTCATGATGTCCCTCTGGGATGCGCTCCGGATGAATATGATGATCTCATATCAGGAACTTGTTCGCACCTTCCCTAAGTCACCGGCGGCTTGCCTGCCACACATTGAACATTACAGACCAATTAGCACTTTGTCACCGGGGAAAGATGTAAAGATTATGTATAAATAGATTGGCTTAGAAGTGACATTTCAACTTTGGAGAAACAGGTGACATTTTAAACTTGCTTTAACAAAATTTTGGGACTGACCGAAACAAAAAGGCCAGCCCCGGAGGGCTGGCTATTCAGTACAGGGCAATGACAGGTTTCTTGATGCCGCAGGCGTGAGCGTAGCGGGTCAGTGTGTCGATGCTGGCTTTGGTGATGTTGTTTTCCAGGCGAGAAATAACCGGAGGTGTAACCCCCATGCGTTCAGCAACCTGCGCTTTTGTCAGGTTGTCATGCTTGCGCCATTCAGCAAGCAGCTCCCTGAGCTTTTCCTTACGTTCTTCTTCCTGCCATGCAGCGCGATATTCATCGTCCTGCATCCACTCGTTATGCAGTTCTTTATGGCTTACCAGTTTCATTAAGTACCTCCGCTAACCGCTTTTTGGCGAGATCGATTTCTTTCGCTGGCGTTTTCTGTGACTTCTTGATGAAAACACGGAGCATGATGATGGTATTGCCTTTGTGGTATACCCAGATTCCCCTGGCTATGTCCGTCCCCATCGTGCGGATCTCAAAAAGTCCATCGCCCAGGGGCTTCGTGTCCGGCTCCCGCAGTAATCGGGCGTCATACTCCAGTTTGCCGATGAGACGGTCAAACTTCACCCTGATTTTTACGGGTAATGCTGTGGCTTCTTCCCTGGCTTCCGGGTGATAAACAACGCTAAACATGTGACCTCCCATTTCTATTAATATTAACCTATAGGCTAATTTCAGACAAGGTAGAATTAACCTATAAGCTAATTTTGTTGGCAGTTATCGTGGCTACCCGGTCACTACCCTGTTAGCGTGAGTTTTCGTTCCACTGAGGAACGGGGATTTATGCGCGTTAGCGCATGTAAGGCGGCAGGATGAAATGACAGGTAGCACCGAGGGTTAGCCGCCGATACCAGTGAGGGATCGAAAGGGATCGCCTATCCATCCCTTCACCTTGCAAAGCCATATTCCGCTAAAAGCGGCTCAGAGGCTTTTGTGCGCGGTCGGAGTGGTCACAACAAGGCGAAGCCGCAGTTGGGGCGTATCTCCGCGTTAGCGGGTCGTAAGAGCCGCTTACGAGCGTGTAAGCTAATTCTTCAGCGATATTTGCTGACGTATCCGGCGTGGCCGGATTTGTCCAATCCCTCGATGGCTAACAGGCGAGCTGTTAGCCATCGAGGGATTCCGTTCTGAATGCCCCGCGCTTTAGCGTGGGGAGCTACTTTTGAGGCGCTCGCGCCGATGCTGTTCGGTTATCCACTTTTTAAAGGGGATAACAGTAATGTCTTTTATTTTTTGGTTTATCTTTTAATACGTAAGTAATTAAAAGATAAACCAAAAGAGTATTTGCGCCATCTCGTTTGCACTTCATTATCACTTACCCACAAGCTATACAGCAGTTGTGGTGGGTCTACGCCGGAACCGCCGAAAAATCCGTCATTCCTGTAGGCGGGATGGGTTGGATTTCGAAAATTATTGTACTATAAGGGCTTCCCCGGCGTGTCAACGCCGGTGTTTATGGTTTCTGTCTGCTCTTCAGTAAAAATAAAGGGGAGAGACTGCGGTACTATAAACGGCCATGATGAATCGTCATCGATTCGGACCCTGATGAAAGACGCGCGTGAGGTTCTTGTTAGTTAAGCGGATACGTATATCCTGTACAATAGCCAGATAGGCCTCACGGGGTATAACCCTTTATCATCAACGAATTGCAGGTCAGATGGTTATTTTGTTTCGTGCTTTAGCTGGCTGAGTACAGCCTGAAATCATCACCGTAATGCAATGATGCCCAGCACAGCCTTGCGTTTTTGGCGGCGATGGCTACAACGGCACGCCAGTATCCTCTGCGATCGACCAGTGAACAGACCCAACGACTGAATAAATCAGTCCTTTTCTCGGCACCAATCAGAACCGAACGAGCCCCCTGAACCAGTAGCGTTCGCAGATACGAATCGCCAGCTTTAGTTATCCTGCCAAGCTTTGATTTCCCACCACTGCTGTACTGCGATGGCGTTAGTCCCAGCCAGGCTGCCAGTTGTCGCCCATTTTTAAAATCGTGTGCATTACCGATACTGGCGACCAGCGCACAGGCCGTTGTGGGACCAATCCCTTTCAGTTCCATCAATCGCTGGCTGCGGTGATCTGTTTTTGCCATGCGGGACAAAATCCGGTCATATTCAGTAATATTATCTTCAATACGATCAATGTGTTCCAGCAGGTCATTAACACATTGTTGAACCTGAAGTGGCAAAGAACTCTTCTGCTCAGAAACCATGTGACGCAGGGCATCTGTACTTTGTGGGGCGATGACACCGAATTCCGATATCAAACCTCTCAATCGGTTATATGTTGCTGTTTTCTCTTCGATAAAACCCTGTCTGATACGGTGTAGGCATTGCATCGCCTGCTGGCTCTCATCCTTCACTGGTACAAACCGCATATGCGGGCGACGAACTGCTTCACAGATAGCCTGAGCATCAGCTGCATCATTTTTGCCTGATTTACCGGCCATGCGGTAAGGAGATACAAATTTAGCAGCCATCAGCCGTGGTTCATGACCATATTGCCGAAACAACCTTGCCCAGTAGTGAGCCCCGGAGCATGCCTCCATCCCGATAACACAGGGAGGTAAACTGGCAATCAGCTCAGGAAGGGCAGCACGCGATACTTTGGGTTTAACCAGAACAGTTTTACCGTGTTGGTCAACGCAGTGAACAGCGAACACATTTTTAGCAAGATCGATACCGACAGTCGTGATGGTCATAACGAATCCCTCCGGGGCTATGTTTACCCCATGATTGCACAAGAGTTAATCAGGCGCATATCCAGGGGAAGTCCCTTCCATTCGTTAAGGTTATTTTTTGGGCACTGTTGCAAAGTTAGCGATGAGGCAGCCTTTTGTCTTATTCAAAGGCCTTACATTTCAAAAACTCTGCTTACCAGGCGCATTTCGCCCAGGGGATCACCATAATAAAATGCTGAGGCCTGGCCTTTGCGTAGTGCACGCATCACCTCAATACCTTTGATGGTGGCGTAAGCCGTCTTCATGGATTTAAATCCCAGCGTGGCGCCGATTATCCGTTTCAGTTTGCCATGATCGCATTCAATCACGTTGTTCCGGTACTTAATCTGTCGGTGTTCAACGTCAGACGGGCACCGGCCTTCGCGTTTGAGCAGAGCAAGCGCGCGACCATAGGCGGGCGCTTTATCCGTGTTGATGAATCGCGGGATCTGCCACTTCTTCACGTTGTTGAGGATTTTACCCAGAAACCGGTATGCAGCTTTGCTGTTACGACGGGAGGAGAGATAAAAATCGACAGTGCGGCCCCGGCTGTCGACGGCCCGGTACAGATACGCCCAGCGGCCATTGACCTTCACGTAGGTTTCATCCATGTGCCACGGGCAAAGATCGGAAGGGTTACGCCAGTACCAGCGCAGCCGTTTTTCCATTTCAGGCGCATAACGCTGAACCCAGCGGTAAATCGTGGAGTGATCGACATTCACTCCGCGTTCAGCCAGCATCTCCTGCAGCTCACGGTAACTGATGCCGTATTTGCAGTACCAGCGTACGGCCCACAGAATGATGTCACGCTGAAAATGCCGGCCTTTGAATGGGTTCATGTGCAGCTCCATCAGCAAAAGGGGATGATAAGTTTATCACCACCGACTATTTGCAACAGTGCC
>JGI20225J20221_1003452_pt1 | contig 15284 bp, 13 predicted proteins | sample BioMet4_FD_20221 | JGI IMG/M metagenome (IMG submission 20221) | reverse complement strand
CATGGAATGTGACTCTCATTGCCGTTAATGACAAGGGCACATCCCTCAAGGCTGCTTCATCGCTGAAGATAGGTAAGACCGCTGTAGGATTCCTAAGCATTTACGCTACACCGGAGGATCTCATTGCCAATGGCGATGACGACGAAGCTTCGGCTTGGCTATGGTTCAAGAGCGAATATCCCACAGGCAAGTTCGTCAGCTTCAGCAGCATTACAAGTCAGGATGTCGTAGACCCATATCGTGTGCTTTGGTGGATACGCGACCTCGAAGGCGTAGATGAGAAAGCGGTATTCACAATGCCCGATGCTGTTCAGGCTGCAACCCCGTACATCCAGTCTTGGTATAAAGATGGCGGCAGCATGCTTCTCTGGGGCCATGCAATCCCATTCGCAGCATCGGTCGGAAGAATTCAGCTCGATTGGATTTCAGGCAATGACCATGCAATCGGTACAGGCAAGGGAGGATATAACGGCGATGTTTGGAAGATGGCTGTACAACTCAACCCAGGAAGCAAGTTCGTCGTTGACATGAGCACTCATCCAATTTACAAGGGTCTAGACTATGAGACCACTAGTCGCACAAAACTCATAGCCTTCAAGGGTGCAGGATGGACGGAAGATCACAATTGCCTGTTCTTCAATCTGCCGTCACAACTCACTGGTTTAGGCAATCAGGATCTGGCTTGCTACACCACTCTCACAGAGACTTATGGAATTTATCCGCTGGGCACATGGGACAGTCAGATAGACTGGGTATCTCAACTCAACGTTTGGGAAGCTCGACAAGGAAATACTCAATACAAGGGAACCATTCTCTGCATAGGTAACGGGGGGTGTGAGTTCTCTATGAAAAATGCAGATGGTACACCCGACAAGAGTACTTATCCTAAGAACAACAGTTGTCAGGAGAATGTGCTCAAACTTGCTAAGAATTCGTTGGAATATCTGAAGACTAGATAGTAAAAACAACATTCTATGATTAGATTCATTAAACAAAAAGCAATGCTGTCCGTTGTGACAGCCTGCTTATTGGCTTTCTATAGCTGTAGCTCGGGTAACGATACAAGTGGTCCTGTAACACCGGATTCTACTCCCACCGACCCAACTACCCCACCGACATCAACTAGATATGACGAACAGTATAGACCGCTTATCCATTATACCCCGGTCAAGAACTGGATTAACGACCCTAATGGTATGGTGTATGTTGATGGCGTATGGCATTTGTTCTATCAGTACAATCCGTATGGTGCGGACTGGGGAAACATGAGCTGGGGACATGCTACGAGCACAGACCTATTTCACTGGAAAGAACAGCAGGTGGCAATAACGAAGGATGCCTTAGGAGATATTTTTTCGGGCAGCGCCGTCGTTGATATAAACAATATGGCAGGTTTTGGGTCTAATGCGGTAGTGGCACTCTATACATCAAACGGTGATCATCAGCAACAGTCGATTTCTTATAGCATAGACGGATGTAAATCTTTCACCTCATATTCGGGAAATCCTGTTATCTCAAATACCGACAAAGCTGATTTCCGCGATCCAAAAGTATTCTGGGACGAGACATCCGGACAATGGGTTATGTCACTGGCAAGAGGATGGACTTATGCCGTTGATTTCTATGGCTCAAAAGATTTGAAATCATGGACATTCCTCAGCAGTTTCAATGCAGCTAGCTATTCGGGCTGTAATCATGGACAATGGGAATGCCCCGATCTCGTCAGATTCAGTCTGAACGGAAAGTATGTGTGGGTACTGATTGTGAACATCAACCCCGGCGGCCCGATTCTGGGTTCAGGAACAATGTATTTCGTGGGAGACTGGGACGGCAAGACCTTCACCGCCACTCATCAGGATTATCCTATGTGGATGGATACCGGCATGGATAATTATGCTGGCGTTACATGGAGCAATGCACCCGATGGAAGGAAAGTGCTGATTGGATGGATGAACAATTGGAGTTATGCTGGTAGCAGCCCTGTGACGCCATGGCGTTCTGCCATGACATTACCAAGAGAAATGGGACTGACAGAACGTAATGGCGTGAAGATGCTCACGAGCAAGGTGGTTAAAGAAATCGATGGCATCGGAGGGACATGGAAAGATGTGACATCAGAGTTGGGCCTTTCACAGCCTTACCAACTCCATATAGATATTCCGGCTATCTCCAAAGGCAAAATAGTGCTCAGCAATTCTCATGATGAAGAATTTGAAATGGAGATCATACCTGCTGCCAATCTGTTCATTTCCAAGAGGACAAGCAAGAGTGGAAAGACCGATTTCAGCGGTTCGTTTGTTCAGCCTTCCATGAAGAGCGCCATCTATGACGACAATGGAAATTTAAGTCTGGATATTTACGTAGACCTGTCTTCCATCGAACTGTTCAATCAAAATGGTCTGCTTGTTCAGACCAACACGGTGTATCCTACATCCATATACAATAAAGTGACTCTTGATGGCATTAGTGCCACGATGAAGGTGAGACCACTGGATAATATTTGGAAATAAAAAAACGTCTGCCCCTAAATGACACACAAATATAGCAATATTGTTACAAATTACAATAAAAACGGTGCTTTGCATCATTTTTTATATCTTATGAACGAAATTTTATAGCCCGAATCGGTTATTTTGCTTTACTTTGCAGCATCGAAACTATACCAAAAGATGAGAAAGAATATTATATTAACTTTTTTGATGATAACAGCGTTATGTTGCCCAACTTCTGCTCAACAGACGAATGTACAGGTAAACTATCTAGGCGCTAACAATACAATTGTGAAAGTTAATGCCAATAGCCGGTATCTGCTGATGCCAATAGGAGAACAGGCTCCTGAAACACACATTAACGTGTTGATTAATGGTAATATAGACCAACAAATCAATGTACGTCTGGCACAAAGCAAGATTGATTATTACGTACCATTTGATTTGGAAAAATATAAAGGTAAAAGAATTGTATTAGATATAAGCACTGGTAATGATCGTACCAATGTGCGAGATACACGTGAGGATGTGTGCTGGAAAAAGTTTAAACTGAGTAATACTTTCGATTCTGCCAATATCGAAAAATATCGTCCGGCGTTTCATCATACACCTGTTTACGGTTGGATGAATGATCCTAATGGCATGTTTTATAAAGATGGTGTATATCATCTCTATTTCCAGCACAATCCTTACGCTTCTTTGTGGGGAAATATGAATTGGGGACACAGTACCAGCCGTGACCTTATTCATTGGCAGCATGAACCTGTTGCAGTTACTCCCGACGGGCTTGGAACGATATTTAGCGGTAGCACAGTCGTTGATAGAAACAATACCGCTGGATTCGGGAGAAATGCCATAGTCGCAATTTATACGTCGGCATCATCAACTCAACGTCAGAGTTTGTCTTATAGTACAGATGATGGAATGACTTTCAGTAAATATGCTGATAACCCTATTATAATGAGTGATAAGGAATGTCGTGATGATAAGGTGATATGGAATGAACAGACAAAGAAGTGGAATCTGGTCATGGTAGATGCCTTGGAACATCAGGTGTTGTTTTATTCATCTGATGATTTGAAGCATTGGGCAAAAGAGGGCGCATTTGGACATGGATATGGTGCACAGGGTGGCGTATGGGAATGTCCTGATTTGATGCAATTGCCTATACGTGGAACAGATGAAAAGAAATGGGTGCTTATAGTAAATATAAATCCTGGAGGACCATTTGGTGGTAGTGCTACGCAATATTTTGTTGGGGATTTCGATGGAAAACAGTTCGTATGTGATTCAAAGCCTGAATGCACAAAATGGATGGATTATGGTAAAGATCATTATGCTACGGTCTCATGGACTAACTCTCCTAATGGCAGACACACTGTTATCGCATGGATGAGTAACTGGCAATATGCTAATGCTGTTCCCACCAAACAATTCAGAAGTGCGAATTCTTTGCCGCGTGATATTGAACTCTTTAAGGATGTTGATGGTGAGTATTATATAAGTACTACTCCTTCTCCAGAATTAGTCGCATTGCGAGGCAAGGAAGTAAAGTATGGACAGTTTAGCGTACACAAGAAAANAATCTCTANGAAACTTCCTCTTAATGCGGATGGACTATATGAAATATTAGCAGACATCAATAATTCAAATATCACTAANGTCNTGTTGAGTAATGCTGATGGTGACAGAGTGCTAATGACGTATAATTCGGCAAAGCATACATTCGGTATGGATAGACGAAGAAGTGGACTNGTGGATTTCAGNTCAGACTTTCCGTCTGCTACCGTTGCTCCGACATCGGCAACTAAACATCAGACTTTACGTATGTTTATTGATCGCAGTAGTATTGAGATTTTTGATGGAGATGGAAGATTTGTAATGACAAATCTTGTGTTTCCACGTAGTCCTTTTACTACAATATCTTTTCAATCGAATGGTAGAAGTAAGATAAACAATTTAAAGGTGTGGAATATTAAATACTAATAACAATAAAATATAGCAGAAATGAATAAGTCTAAATTAAATATTACCGCATTGTTGCCGGTTATGTTATGCTTCTTTACAATGGGATTTGTTGACTTGGTTGGCATTGCTTCCAATTACGTGAAACAGGATCTTGGATTAGCTGATTCGCAGGCGAATTTATTCCCATCACTGGTCTTTTTCTGGTTCTTGATATTCTCGGTTCCAACAGGCCTTTTGATGAATAAAATAGGACGTCGTAAGACAGTACTTTTATCTATTGCCGTAACGATAGTGTCATTGTTGATACCTATATTCAGTGAGGGTTATATTGTTATGTTGATTGCATTTTCATTGCTTGGTATCGGCAATACCTTGATGCAGACTTCATTGAATCCTCTTATCAGTACAATTATCACGGGCGACAGACTTGCAAGTACACTTACATTCGGTCAGTTTGTTAAAGCTATAGCTTCATTCCTCGCACCTATTATAGCATTGTGGGGAGCCACTGGCGCGCTACCTCTTTTTGGCTTAGGTTGGAGAGTGTTGTTCCCATTATATAGTGTAATAGCTATTATCTCTATTCTTTGGCTTGGTGCAACGAATATAAAAGAGGAAGATATCAATGGTCACGTTTCAGGATTCCGTGAGTGCTTTGCTTTGTTGCGTAATCCATTTATACTATTGTGCTTTCTTGCTATAATGTGTCATGTTGGTATTGATGTAGGAACAAATACTACTGCGCCAAAAATATTACAGGAAAGACTTGGTTTTACACTTGATGAAGCAGCGTTTGCAACAAGTCTGTATTTTATTTTCCGTACTATTGGCTGTCTTACTGGTTCTGTGATATTGCGTAAACTGAGCACAAAGAAGTTTATGTTTATAAGTGTAGGTCTGATGTTGCTTTCAATGATAGGTATGTTAGCTTTCAGTTCTAGAATTATAATTTACGCAGCGATTGCCTGTGTGGGATTTGGCAACAGTAATGTTTTCTCAATGGCATTCTCTGAAGCACTAATGGCAATGCCTAAAAAGAAAAATGAAGTATCAGGACTGATGATTATGGGGCTCTTTGGTGGTACGCTATTCCCTTTAGCTATGGGATATTTTAGTGATATCACAGGGAGTCAGACTGGTGCAGTGGCTATAATGACTATAGGAGTTATCTATCTTATAGGATATACAGTAAAATTAAAAAAGTAAAACGTATAAAATAAACCTATTAACTTAAAAGTATATGAAGAAAATTGTAGTGGGAATGGGTGAAGCCTTATGGGATATATTACCAGACGGAAAGAAAATTGGCGGAGCTCCTGCAAATTTTGCATACAATGCTTCACAGTTTGGACTTGACAGTAGCGTTGTTAGTGCGGTCGGTAATGATGAACTTGGTAACGAAACAATCAAGAATCTTACGTCAAAAGGTCTGAATCTCATGATACCGCAGATTCCATATCCGACAGGTACCGTTCAAGTAACACTAGATACTGATGGCGTGCCTGCTTATGATATTAAAGAGGGAGTTGCATGGGATAACATCCCCTTTACTCCAGAATTGGAGTCTTTGGCAAAAGAAACTCAGGCTGTTTGTTTCGGTTCGTTGGCTCAACGTAGTGTGGTATCGCGTGAGACTATTCATAAATTTTTGGATGCAATGCCTAATGATGATGGTCGTCTGAAGATATTCGACATTAATCTGCGCCAGTCTTTTTATAACAAAGATATCATCTGCGAATCATTAAAACGTTGCAATGTATTGAAAATAAACGATGAGGAACTAGTTGTTATAAGTCGCCTTTTCGGCTATCCGGGTATAGATTTGAAGGATAAATGCTGGCTATTGATTGGCAAGTACAAGTTAAAGATGCTCATCCTTACTTGTGGTGTAAACGGAAGTTATGTGTTTACTCCTGGTGGCATGTCGTTTGTAGATACTCCAAAGGTTGAGGTTGCAGATACTGTAGGGGCTGGAGATTCCTTCACAGGGTCTTTTTGTGCTGCTATATTGAAAGGGAAGTCTGTTAATAAGGCACATGAATTAGCGGTGAAAGTTAGTGCATTTGTTTGTACACGTAATGGCGCAATGCCATATTTGCCAAATGAACTTACGTCTAGTTTGGATTCATAATAACAAATGATGTGCCTATATATGCTTTAATTTTTGGTGCCATCATTTTTTTATCTTCACTATAAAAGGTTTCTTTAATGTCACTCGCCAATGTTTATAAACAGAAGGGATTTGACATTAAAGTAACTTTTTTGCTTTTAATCCTTTATTGTATCACTAATAAACAAATATGTACTAGAAAAGAATAACTATTTGTCACTAGTGTCTCTTAATTATTTGTAAAATATATGTTTATATCTCTCATTCACAATAAATTAGCTGTTCAAAAAACTGTCCGGGCTTTGAAATTTTTACCTTTGCGGTCGAATTCAAATCACCGCATATATGAATGTTGGACAATACATCTTCACACAGATTACCTCGTTTCTGCCACAGCGCCAATTCAGGCGCATCGTTCAGAAATACAACGATCGGACTCAAGGTTGGTCGCTTTCTCATTGGAATCACATGCTGGTTCTTTTGTTTGGACAGCTTATAGGTTGCTGCAGTCTGAGAGAACTCACAGATATCACAATTGCACATGGTAAGAAATCGTTTTTCCTCGGGTTTGGTAAAAAAGCTGTCAATCGTCAGATACTGTCCAAGGCTAACTCCATCAGAGATCATAGAATATTCGAAGAATTTGCCTTTTATATGGTGTCCATCGCTCAGAACCTGCGTCTCACGAAAGACTTCGAACTTCATGGCAGATTTTATGCAGTTGACTCCACAACTATCGACCTCTGTATGTCTATATTTAGATGGGCTAAATTCCGAAGCACCAAGTCTGGCATTAAAATCCACACGCAGGTTGATATCGTTACCGAGATACCAGTATTCTACAGAATCACCAATGCGGTCATCCACGATGTCAACGCAATGGACTGGATCACTTATGAGCCTAACGCCTGCTATGTCTTTGACAGAGGTTACTTTGACCTGGCAAGACTCTATGCAATCCACATTTCTATGGCTTTCTTCATCATCCGTGAAAAACGTAGACCTGAATATGAAATTGTGGATGGGGAAGAACTTCTCGATGGAGAGGATAATGTTCTTTATGATCAGACCGTACGATTCACAGGTAAGAGGAATAAGTGCAACTATCCAGGTGCTATCAGACGTATTGTCTACTTTGCACCAGACCTGCAACGAACCTTTACTTACTACACAAATAACTTCTATCTTGCTGCCAAGATTATTGCCAAGCTTTATCGCTACAGATGGCAAGTTGAGCTATTCTTCAAATGGGTCAAGCAGCATCTTCGTGTCAAAACCTTCTGGGGAGAGTCCGAGAATGCTGTTAGAATCCAAATCCATGTGGCAATCATCACGTATTGCCTTATTGGAATCATTGAGAGGAGACTCAACCTCAATCGCCCAATCGTTCAAATCATGCGAATACTCAGCAGTGCGTTGCTCCTCAAAGAGGACATTGCTGAACTGTTCTTCCACTTTGAAGAAGAGGAGGAGCCGTCCGATGGACAGTTAGAAATTGACTTTCATTTTGATTAACATTAATTAAGAGACACTAGTGTAAACTGATTTTAATTTTTAGTTGATTGTTCAAATTAGTAGGAAGGTGGGTCGTATCGGTTCGCCTTTTTCTTTTTGTTATATATTTTAATCATGATAACATATTTGTCTTTACTTTTATGCTTAATCGTCAATTAGTGGGGAGATACCAAAAACTCTGCTAGAAAAAGTTTTTTTAATGCCACTAATGTCATAATGTCACAAACCCTTTGTTTATAAGGGTCGAACGAGTGACATTAAGTGACATTATCGGGAAAAAGTGACATTAAACTCCAAATCGCACCTGCTTTTAGCGTTTTTTTCGCACTTATGCTATTTCCATAAATATATTTATCCTTATGGAATTTTATTGAATATAAAGATCAAGTTCTTGAATAGCATGAATAATTTATAATCTACTCCATGCATATATATAAAACATGAGGAAATGAATTTGAAGGATGAAAATAAGTATAGAAACTAAGTGAACAAACTATGACTCAGTTCATAAACTTGGGGATTTAATAATTCCACGCATAATTTTTAGCAACCAAAAGAGGAAGAAGCTTGCATCAGCCACTTCTCTAGATGTAGCCCTGAACCCATTGAGCTTTAGTTTTATTAATAAAGTTTTATACTGCAAATAGATAAATTCTATTTCACTTAAATTATGTTTGCCCACAAATTCTATCTTATTATTAATTCATGGTTTTGAGGAAATGTTCGTTGAGAATAGTAGGTTTAACTTAACAAGTGGCACTTTTACTATATATGTGCAAATTAGAAATTCTATATAACTCTATCAAAATTCATCACATGATCCTCTCCAATATAGTTCTTTCCATTAGTCAAATTATGAAACCAATTGAATTATGACTATCAAAAATATTTTTTGTTTTTTGATTTTTTAATGCCGTTTCCTACATGTTTTTGCGAAACGTGTTGTTATACAATATGTTAGCTTATGTATAAGAGCCCGTTGTTATACATTTTAGGGAGTGATTAGGGCCTAATCACTCCGTTATCCTACATGCTTTGCAGCGTGATAAGGCCCTAATCACTCAAAGGCGCACCGAAAAAGGTGATTTTATATTTGCTGTGCTTCATACATTTTGACTATAATGAGAATTGATCATAAACATTCATAGTTGTATTTACTGAATCACAATACATTTTTTAAAGCTGATACGGATTATCATTAACGTTTTTGAAATTCCTTACGGAAAAGATGGTTCTTCTTTAATTTAGTTGAATTTAAGCCTAAGAATAAGTCCTATATATTCTATCTATAATTTATATGTAATTAACTATAAATCAATCATTTATAGTGNTAGGGAGTGATTAGGGCCTAATCACTCCGTTATCCTACATGCTTTGCAGCGTGATAAGGCCCTAATCACTCAAAGGCGCACCGAAAAAGGTGATTTTATATTTGCTGTGCTTCATACATTTTGACTATAATGAGAATTGATCATAAACATTCATAGTTGTATTTACTGAATCACAATACATTTTTTAAAGCTGATACGGATTATCATTAACGTTTTTGAAATTCCTTACGGAAAAGATTGACATATCAAAATGTTTTATAAACCAGTTTCGTTTCCAAATTTCATCTACAAAGAGAAATGAGATTTCTATATTCATAAATTCCAAGAAAGGCATCATGGTGATTTGCTTTACTGATAAAAATATGACCTAATGGTCCAACCTAAAAAGCGACTTTCGTTTAGCTATTTGAACAAAATTCGTCATTTTAAGTACAAATACGTGCTTATAATGTAGGAATCATGTAGGAAAGATGTAGGAAAAGGCACTTATATACATGGGTTAACCTATTGACTAGTAGTTATTTAAGTTAAAAATGTATATGGTGTAGGTTTGTTTTATGTTTTTTTTGATTTTTCATTTATTTAGGGGAGGGATGTTTTCGGTAAATGGTCTTTGATTTTAGTGATTTTTATGCCTGATCTATTAAACATAAATCTTTTTGGGGGGGCAAGAATAAAAAAACAGACTGACAAATCATTATTGTCAGTCTGTTTTGTATTATGTTCACTTTGTAATCTTATAAATATATAAGAGTTAAGTGAAAATGCTTTTTTATAAGTTTGAGTTAAGCTTGTTCCACTCAGCAACTGCTGGAAGAGCGCCCATACCGATAACTTGGTCACGCATCTTCTGAAGGTGATCGTAGCTAGCGTCAAGAGTTGCAATCTCATCAGCAGAACCAATAACTGGCTTAGTGTAAACACCATCGCTAGTTACACGTGTAGGCATAGCCATCATAACGTGGTTGTAACGAGCTGTGTCTGCGTATGTACCAGCAGGATAGTTGAATTCCTCACCACCCATAGCAGCCTCAATCATCTTAACTGCAAGGTAAGCTGGGCTCTGGAAAGAACTGCGACGACGAAGTTCGATGATCTTTGCACCACCCTGTGTAACTTCCTTCTGCATCTGTGCCCATTCCTCTGAAGTAATACCCTTACCGTTAACCTTTGCCTTACCAGCGATAACGTCAACCAACTTAACACCGTCAATAGTAGTAGGAGTAGCAAATACAGCCATCTTCTCACCGTGACCACCATATGTGTAAGCGTTCTTGACAACAGCCTGGCTAACACCGAAGTGCTTAGCAAGAGCGCCCTTAAGGCGTGTAGAGTCAAGAGCAGCAAGTGTTGCAACCTGATTTGGTTTCAAACCTGAATGTACAAGTGTTACAAGACCTGTAATGTCTGCTGGGTTGAAGATAACAACACAGAAATTAGCATTAGGACAGAACTTCTTGATATTCTCACCAAGTTCCTGAGCAGCCTGAGAGTTACCAGCAAGCAAATCCTCACGTGTCATACCCTCTTTACGTGGAGCGCCACCTGAAGAAATAATGTATTTAGCATCTGTGAATGCCTCTTTAGGATCTGTTGTTGAAACGATGTTTGCTTCGTCGAAACCGCACTGGCGCATTTCTTCTGCAACACCTTCAGCTGAAAATACATCATAAAGAGTGATGTTTGGTGTAAGACCCAGCATAAGAGCTGTCTGAACCATGTTAGAACCGATCATACCGGCAGCGCCGACGATCAAAAGTTTGTCATTAGTTAAAAATTCCATAACTACAATTTATATTAATGTTTTAGAAATCTCTTTCCTTTCATGCGACCGCAAAGTTACTAAAAAATAACAAATTTCGGTTATTTATTTAGCATTAAATTTGTTGTTAATTCTTAAAAACTTTATCTTTGTAATGTCTATTTAGCAAAAATAATATATTTATGACAATGAACGAACGTGTTGCCGCTTTAAGGGAGGTAATGAAAAGAGAAAATTTGGGTGCTTTCATATTCCCAAGTACGGATGCTCACAATAGTGAGTATGTAGCTGACCATTGGAAAGGTCGTGAATGGATTTCCGGATTTGACGGTTCTGCTGGTGTTGCTGTGGTAACGATGCACGGAGCTGCTCTATGGACCGACTCAAGATATTTCCTAGCTGCTGAAAAGCAGCTTTGTGGTACCGAATTTCAACTTATGAAATTGAAGATTCCTGGTACTCCAACTGTGGCAGAATGGATAGGAGGTCAGCTTGACGGAAATGGCGAGGTTGGTGTAGATGGTACTGTCAATTCGTATTCTTTTGTCGAAAATCTAGTCTCCGATCTTAGGCACGAAGGAGGTATTACCGTAAGACTGAATTTTGATCCATTGAAGTCTGTATGGAAAGACCGTCCTTCAATACCAAATAATAAAGTCGCTATACATCCTTTGGAATATGCAGGTGAAAGTACCGAAAGTAAAATAGGGAGGATTAAAAATGAATTACGCAAAATGCATTGTGATGGAATGCTGGTGTCGGCACTTGATGATATTGCGTGGATATTAAACTTGCGTGGTACAGATGTGCATTGTAATCCTGTGTTTGTTTCTTATTTACTTATACAGGAATCGAATGTAACCTTATTTATAAATAAAGAAAAGCTTACTAGTGAGGTTGAGGGATATCTTGAAAGCCAGAAAATATCCGTACAAGAGTATGATAATGTGGCTACATATCTGAAACGAAAATATTTTGCCTATAACATTCTTCTTGATCCTGATGAGACAAACAGTTATATGGTTGCCCAGGTAGAGAAGGAAAAAACGAAAGTGGTTTTTGCTAAATCTCCAGTCCCAACGATGAAAGCTGTGAAGAATGCTGCTGAAATAAACGGTTTTCATGCTGCAATGCTTAGAGATGGTGTGGCTATGGTGAAATTCCTTAAATGGCTGAAGCCAGCTGTTGAGGCTGGCTGTGAAACAGAAATGTCTTTGGACAGAAAGTTGACAGGGCTGCGTGCCGACCAGAAACTATTTAAGGATATCTCTTTTGATACAATAGTTGGATACGAACAACATGGTGCTATTGTGCATTATGAGGCTACTGAAGAAACAGATATACCCGTAAAACCTTCGGGATTGGTACTTATAGATAGTGGAGCGCAGTATCAGGATGGAACTACAGATATCACACGTACTATTGCGCTTGGACCATTAACAGAAGAACAGAAGAAAGTTTATACGCTTGTTCTTAAAGGACATATACAGTTGGAATTGGCAAAATTCCCAGATGGAGCATGCGGTACTCAACTTGATGCATTAGCGAGAGAAGCTATGTGGCGTGAAGGAATGAACTTCTTGCATGGAACTGGACATGGAGTTGGAAGTTATCTCAGTGTACATGAGGGACCTCATCAGATAAGAATGGAATATATGAGCACTCCATTGCATGCAGGAATGACAGTTACCGACGAGCCAGGACTATATCTGACTGGTAAATTTGGAGTGAGGATAGAAAACACTCTTCTTATAAAAAAATATGTAGAAACCGAATTTGGTCAATTCCTGCAAATGGAACCTCTCACTTTGTGTCCGATAGACACACTTCCGATAGTGAAATCAATGCTTTCTGACGAGGAAAAGGACTGGTTGAACATGTATCATAAAATGGTGTGTGACAAACTGTTACCTTATCTTGATGATAGTGAAAAACGATGGTTGATTGACGCTACAAGGGGGATTTAAGGCTATTTTGAATGATTTTGGTTAAAAAATCAATTAAAAGCTTGCTTTATTCGCAAATAAGATGTAATTTTGCAGCCGCTAATTGTGGAGTAGTCCATGATGGTAAGTTTTATTATAAATAAATTAAAAACAAAAAACATGATTATTGTACCAGTAAAAGATGGTGAGAACATTGAGAGATCTCTCAAGAAGTTCAAGAGAAAATTCGAAAAGACAGGTGTTGTAAAGGAGCTTCGTGCTCGTCAGCAGTACAACAAGCCTTCTGTTTTGAAGAGACTCAAGATGGAACATGCCATCTACGTACAGCAGTTGCGTAATAACGAGGAATAAAAACTCGTTAAAAATTTGGTGGTTTGAATTTTATTTCGTAAATTCGTTGCCGTAAAGATAAATGATAAAGCAGCGTTTGTGATGATAGAAATTTTTTTGAACTACTTGAAGTTTGAGCGTAATCGCTCAGACATGACGGTAAAAAACTACGGAGAAGACCTTAAAGCCTTTGAAAAGTTTTTCGAAAAATTTAATGATCATCTCTCTTGGGAGTCAATAGACTCAGATGTCATCCGTGACTGGATGGAGAGTATGATGGATAAAGGAAACAATGCGGCATCAATCAATCGAAGGTTGAGCGCTTTGCGTTCCTTTTATCGTTTTGCTCTTTCAAGACATCTTGTAACTGAAGATCCAGCCCATGGAATAGTGGGACCAAAGAAAAGTAAGCCTTTGCCGCAGTTTCTTAAAGAATCTGAGATGAATAGGTTGCTTGAACCTGATTTCTGGAATAGTACATATAAGGACGTGTGCGCACGTACTATTATAATGACATTTTATGAAACAGGAATTCGATTGTCGGAATTGGTCGGACTGGATGATGTGGCAGTTGATTTTATAAATCGACAGGTAAAAGTTACCGGAAAGAGAAATAAACAGCGGATAATACCGTTTGGTGACGAATTGGACTCCACTCTGCATGACTATATGAAACTGCGCGATGAGCGCATAAACAAAAAGTCGCAGGCTCTGTTTCTTACAGAAGACGGCTTGAGAATGAACCAGAATCAAGTGAGAAACGAGGTAAGGCGAAACCTCACTAAGGTATGCACGCTTAAAAAACGCACGCCGCACGTATTGAGACATACGTTTGCAACGGCAATGCTTAATCACGATGCCGGATTGGAAAGTGTGAAAAAACTGCTTGGGCATGAAAGTCTGTCAACGACAGAAATATATACCCATACTACTTTTGAGCAGTTGAAACGTGAATATTCTAACGCCCATCCAAGGGCTTAACCTTTAAAAGCGGAGGTAACTATGGAAATTAAAATTCAGTCGATTCATTTCGACGCTACCGAGAAATTACAGGCGCTTATCGAAAAGAAAGTTGCCAAGTTGGAAAAAACTTACGAAGATATACAGAAAGTTGAGGTGCAATTAAAAGTTGTTAGGCCTGCTACTGCATTGAATAAAGAAACGTCACTGACGGTGATTGGTCCAGGGCTCTCACTATATGCGGAGAAGACTTGTGATACTTTCGAAGAATGTATTGATCAGACTGTTGATTCAATGAAGGTACAGTTGGCTAAATTTAAAGAAAAAACTCGCAATCGTTAAAAAAAAACTTGAAAAAGTTTTGGCGATTAGAAAATAAGTCGTATCTTTGCAGCCGTTTTACAGCATACCCCAAAACGATGCCGCTTAGCGGCTGTAGGGATACTTGCCTCTTTAGCTCAGTTGGCCAGAGCACGTGATTTGTAATCTCGGGGTCGTTGGTTCGAATCCGACAAGAGGCTCAAAAAATTAGGCACTTCATTATTGAGGTGCCTAAAAAATGAAAAAATAAAAAAATATATATCTTCGCCTCTTTAGCTCAGTTGGCCAGAGCACGTGATTTGTAATCTCGGGGTCGTTGGTTCGAATCCGACAAGAGGCTCACCAAGGAATTAAAACTCCTGCTATGTGTTGTAATAAACAAGGGTAGTTACCAGAGTGGCCAAATGGGGCAGACTGTAAATCTGCTGGCTATGCCTACGGTGGTTCGAATCCATCACTACCCACTCAGTAGAAGTTTTGCGGAAATAGCTCAGTTGATAGAGCACTAGCCTTCCAAGCTGGGGGTCGCGGGTTTGAGCCCCGTTTTCCGCT
>JGI20225J20221_1002245_pt1 | contig 15284 bp, 10 predicted proteins | sample BioMet4_FD_20221 | JGI IMG/M metagenome (IMG submission 20221) | reverse complement strand
GGATTGGCTGTTGCAGCCGTTTTAGGAGGTAGTGCATACTATTATAAGAGTGCCAGCACTCAAATTGCAGATATCAACACGACAGAGGAAGTAGAAAAATTGCAACCTGTCGGACCGTCTTTCAATGCTGATAGCGCATATGCTTATACAAAAGAACAATGTGATTTTGGAACGAGAAACATGAATAGCGAAGGTCATGATCGTTGCGCGGAATGGATTATCGCTAAATTTAAACAATACGGCTGCAAGGTTGAAAGTCAGAAGGCTAATCTTAAAGGTTATGATGGCACAACCCTCAAAAGCCAGAACATCATTGCAAAGGTAAATCCAGAAGCTACAACACGTATACTAATTTGTGCTCATTGGGACAGTAGACCTTGGGCAGATAATGATCCAGACAAGGCTAATTGGAAGAAACCAATTATGGCAGCTAACGATGCTGCGAGCGGAGTTGCTGTAATGATAGAATTAGCACGCTTATTAGATAGTCAAAAAGTGAAGAAAGGAGCACTGAATTCACAATTTGGAATTGATTTCGTATGCTTCGATGCAGAAGACTGGGGAACTCCTCAGTGGGCTAATGTTCAAGATGACGGCAGCAGCTGGGCTCTTGGTGCACAATATTGGAGCAAGAACCTACCACAAGGTTATGAAGCACGTTATGGCATTCTGTTAGATATGGTCGGCGGCGTAGGTGCACAATTCTATCAAGAAGGCATGTCAAAGCAATATGCTCCTGAGATTGTTAATAAGGTTTGGAAAGCTGCACGCCAAGTTGGTTTCGGTTCATCCTTCCCAAATAGTGACGGAGGCATGATTACAGATGACCATATTCCTGTAAATCAAGATGCAAAGATTCCTACAATAGATATTATTCCATATTATCCAAATTGCAAACAAAGCAGTTTTGGACCTACATGGCACACTTTAGCTGATAATATGGATAATATTGACAAAAATACATTGAAGGCTGTTGGACAAACTCTAGTCCAAGTACTTTGGACTGAGCGTTAAAGTTGTCCAGCCTCAACCATCAATACGACTCTTTCGGTTAGCCTGTCTACTCCGTTAGGGTCGTATTTTTTTGCAAGACTAGCACCGAATGTCCATGCAAAAGCTTGGTAGAATCCAGCACGCACAGGACCAAGAACAGCCTGAAGTGCACCGTAAGCCGAACTTCCGCATTCACGATAAACAAGTTTTATCAATAATTTTCCCTGCGCATAAGTTAGCTTTTTCATTCTTGGAGAGTATTCTTTCTTTATACTTTCCTCAACATATTTAAGATGCTTGTCTCGTGCTTTTTTATTTGGAAGAGTCTGTAAATAATCATATGTTTCAACGATAATTTGATTCACTTCCTTCGCGATGGGCAACACTTTCTTTACATTCATNACAAGAATATTGTATGCAGCACGCTGTTTAGGGTCATTAAAAACAGGCTGTGGAAAAACATATATATTGTTTAGCTCCACATATTGTATTGAGTCGCCTCCCATAAGCACTTTCCCTACCTTCACCATTGGCACAAAAGTTGGGTTGTTCATGTCTACCTGCATATCTTCAGGATTAACATGTCCAGGTCTGTCATCGCCTATTTGAGCATTAGCACTCAGTGCAGATATGACAAACATAAATACTATGAGTAATCTACTTTTCATAACAGCGCAAAAGTAATTATATTTTTGCATACGAAGAAATAAATTCTATTTAATTTGTTTAATTGCCCTATTTAGGCTAATTTTGCAATGCAGAACAACAGCTAAAACATAAAATATAACCGTGAAGAAAATATTAAGATGTATTTTTCTTATCACATCTATAAGCTATTCTACCGCTTTAAATGCACAAAACGAACAGAGTTGGGAAGAGTGCTATGATGAAATTCATTCTATAGACGGACAAGAAGATATTAACACAGAAGCAGACTATGATATTCTAAGCGAACTAGCTTCGCATCCTATAAACATCAATGCCGCAACGCGTGAAGATCTTGAGCGCATTCCTTTCCTAAGCAGTCAGCAAGTGGAATCTATAATGGAATACATGTATAAATACAATACGATGCAAAGTTTAGGTGAGCTCCATATGATTACCAATCTTGATGATGTCTACGCACGTCTTTTATCATATTTCTTATACATCGGTAATCCTCCTGAAAAAGGTTTACCAAATATTAGTGAAATTTTGAAATATGGAAAAAATGAAATAGTAGCTACTGCTAATATACCAACATATAAACGTGACGGATATACGAACGGGGATTACCAAGGAAGCAATATAAAACATTGGTTTCGTTACACGTTCAGTTTCGGAAACATTCTAAAGTTTGGTTTTACAGGTGCACAGGATGCCGGAGAACCCTTTTTCAAGGGAAAAAACAAACTTGGATATGATTATTATTCATATTATGTGATGCTTCGAAATATAGGCAAGTTGAAATCTCTAGCTTTAGGAAGATACAGAATAAGATTCGGAATGGGATTGGTCATAAATAATGATTATAGTTTCGGGAAGTTGGCAACACTTCAAACACTTGGGCGATCAACCAACAGCATCCGGAACATTCTTCACGCTCAGAAGCCAACTACATGCAAGGAGCTGCTGCAACTATCAACATATCAAAAGGACTTGACATTACAGGATTTGCATCATATAGGGATATAGACGCAACCCTAAACAAGGATTCACTTAACACTATTGCCACTATTACAGGTAATGGATATCACCGCACGGTGTCAGAAATAACACGAAAGCACAATACATCTGTCTTTGCCGGAGGTGGAAACATAAGGTATTTTAACAATGGTTTCCACATCGGCATATCGGCAATATATTCATCATTAAACAGAGAACTGCGCCCAGACACTGCACGTATATACAAGCGTTGGTCAGCTTCAGGTACAAAATTTTGGAATGCCGGCATTGACTATGGCTATATTTGCGGTAAATTTTCTTTCAATGGCGAAACAGCAACAGGCGACAGCCATGCTATTGCCACCATCAACAGCTTGAGTTATAAGTTACTTGGCAATTTACAGATTATGGCATTGCAGAGATTCTATGCATATCGATATTACGGAATGTATGCCAACAGTTTTAGTGATGCAGGAAGTATACAGGACGAAAGCGGTATATATTGTGGAATAAACTGGAACGCCAGTCGACATACCACAATAATGATGTACACTGATTACGCATACTTCGCATGGCCAAAATATATGCAGAGTTTTCCCGAAACGCATTCTTTGGACAACATGATTCAATTGGTTTACAATAAAAAACAGTTTTCACTTCTGGCACGTTACAGACTTAGGATAAGGCAACGTGACAATGCCAGCAAGACTGCCCTAGACAATGTGAACGAGCATCGTGGGCGCTTACAGTTAGGATATAACATAAGAAACATTCAATTCCGTTCACAAGCAGACATGGTATATTCAGACCAACAGACAGGGAGCCTGGGGTATATGCTTTCACAAAGCATATTTTATAAGCATCATTGGATTAGTGCCTCCGCAAGCATCGGATACTTTCATACAGCAGATTATCAGAGCAGAGTATATACATACGAGCGCGGAGTAATGTATAACTTCAGCTTTCCTGCTTTCTCAGGTGAAGGCGTACGCTATTCTGTCAACTTGCGTACCGACATCAATAAAAACATCATGATGATAGCAAGAGTGGGATGCACAGATTATCTGGATCGTTCTGACATTTCAAGCGGTCCACAACAGATACATGGCAGCAGTCAGACAGATATAGACTTGCAGCTTAGATATAAATTTTAGGTATAATAATGTAAATATGATGTCCTAAATTTGCAAATCTGAATAGAACTTCGTAATTTCGCAACGCAATATAATATCATTGCTATGATTTTACTAAGTTTTGACACAGAAGAATTTGACGTACCCCGCGAGCATGGGGTTGAGTATTCATTAGAAGAAGGTATGAAGGTTTCCATTTTGGGAACAAACAGAATCCTTGATACACTTAAAACAAATAACGTAAAAGCCACATTTTTCTGTACTGGAAATTTCGCTGAAAATGCTCCCGAAGTTATTAAACGCATCATTGATGAAGGTCACGAAGTGGCTTGCCATGGTGTAGACCATTGGCGTCCAAATGCTAACGACGTTTTCCGTTCAAAGGAAATTGTTGAGCGTGTTTCGGGTGTCAAGACGAGAGGATATCGCCAACCGAGAATGTTCCCAGTCTCTGATGAAGACATAGAAAATGCTGGATTTGAATACAATTCATCACTCAACCCTGCATTCATCCCTGGAAGATACATGCATCTCAACACTCCGCGCACATATTTCATGCGCAAGGGTGTAATGGAAATACCTGCATCTGTAACTCCGATAATACGCTTTCCACTATTCTGGCTTGCACTACACAATCTGCCAGAAAGAATATACTATTGGATGATCAACAGAGTGCTGAAGCATGACGGATATTTCGTCACTTATTTCCACCCATGGGAGTTTTACGAACTTAAGCAACATCCAGAATTTAAGATGCCATTTATCATAAAGAATCATAGTGGACTGCAAATGGTACAGAGGTTGGACAGATTAATAAAACATCTTAAGAATAAGGATGAGGAGTTTATTACATACAGTGAATTTGTAGAAAGAAAAAAGATATGATAAAATTAGCGACCGTTTCTCCATGCTATAACGAAGAACCTGTTCTAGAAGATTCTATAAAAAGACTCACGGAGTTCTTCGATGGCCTTGTCGCAAAGGGGAAAATATCAAAAGATAGCATNATGGTCTTCGTCAATGACGGTAGCAAAGACCAAACTTGGGATATCATCAAAAAGTTGCATAATGANAATCATTATGTAAAGGGTATCTCTTTAGCCCACAATAGCGGACACCAAAATGCTATCATGGCTGGTATGATGGTTGCTAAAGACTGGGCTGACGCCGTAATCACTATTGACGCAGACCTCCAAGACGATATCAATGCNATTGAGCAGATGATTGATGACTTTGAACAAGGCAACGACATTGTATATGGTGTGAAAGTATCACGTACTGCCGATCCATTGNTNAAGAGAATGTCGGCAGAGGCTTTCTATAAGTTGCAGGATCATATGGGCGTGAAGAGCGTTTTCAATCATGCTGATTTCCGACTGATGAGTAAACGTGCATTAGAAATGCTTGCAGAATACGATGAGAGAAATCTATATNTNCGTGGACTCATCCCNTTGATNGGTCTTTCTTCNACAACTGTTGACGANACNATAAGTGAACGTCANGCTGGTAAATCNAAATATACTCTTCGTAAGATGTTGAGTCTTGCACTTGATGGAATCACCTCATTCTCAATAAAACCTATATATAACATCATATACATGGGAATACTATTCCTGCTTGTATGTGTAGGTATAGCTATTTATGTAATTCATGCTCTCATTATGGGAACAGCCGTACCCGGTTGGGCCTCATTGATGCTTTCAGTATGGTTAATAGGAGGAATAATGCTTATTTCTATTGGCGTGATCGGTGTATATATNGGAAAGATATACATTGAGGTGAAACATCGTCCGCTTTATAATATNGCAGAGATACTAGGGAATGAGGAATAAATTGCAGTCTTTTTGGAATAATCATCCTCAATGCCATAAGGATGTGGGTAGAGTATTGCGCTTTGGTGTCACGGGATCATTATCCACGGGTTTGCACTATTGTGCTTATTTACTTGCCTTNCTCGCTTTCAACGCAACTATATCATATACGATTGGGTATGGTGTTGGTTTAGTATTCAACTATTTCATGACAACCCATTTCACCTTCAAGAAACAATCTTCAAAGAAGAATGCAGCAGGTTTCCTTGCAAGTCACATCATAAATTATCTTCTTGAGATAGGACTTCTTAATTTATTGATGCACTTTGCAATAGGGAAACAACTTGCTGGTATCATGACACTGGTTATGATTGTACCAATAAACTTTTTGTTGTTAAGGTTTGTATTCGTGAAACTAAAATAAGTCTCACGAATACAAATAACTTTTATTTATTGAATTGATATAAATCCATATCAAACTCTGCCCANTTNTTNATGAATTTGAATTTATATCCTTGTTTCTTAAATCCATCTACACACATTACATAATCAGAATGAGTTATAACGAGGAAACCACTTTGAGGCTTTTCGTTATAGAAGTTATGTACACGGTTATTAAGATAATAATTCAGCTCAAAGAAGTGGGGCTTGTCTCCAGGAGTCCTTATAGCGTAATCAATATATTCATATATCTTGCCTTTACTTTCAGGTGCAATTCGGTCTATACATTCAGCAACAGGCCTTTGAGACTTCACATTTAATGCGGCTGGTGTATAAGCTCCGTCTACCGACAGATAGAGTGCAAAAGTAAGGACGATAATACCATAAACAAGTTTGTCACCATTATTTCGTTTTTGATATCTCCACCATGCTAATCCTATGATGGTAGTTGCAAGTATCAATACATATTGCCACCAACTTCCAATGTTAGCGAAAGCCTGCATAGTTGCAATATTTGTAATTGCGTGTTTGCCGTGTCCACCAAGGATAGTCAAAGGCGCAACACCCGACTTTATCAACACAAAGACAATAAACAACAAACTAGACAGCACAGAAAGTATTCCGCCATATATGCGCAATGGTTTCTGTTGACTATCAGAAAGCCATACAAGAAGTTTAGCGATGAAATATGCTAAGAATGGATATATAGGCATCAGATACACAGAACGCTTGCTCTGCGGTATACAATAGAATACAAATATCGAAACGATTGCTATTAATGAATACAAGTCTACATTATCCATACCGAGCACATCATTCCATATACTCTTTAGATTAATCTTCTTTTTAAAATTCCAACGCACGAAGAACAGTGTCGTTATCAGCAACAACACCCAAGGTAGATATCCTGTGAATACAGTCAGGAAGTTGTATGGCCATGGATTCACGCATGAGTCATAGTTCATGGTGTTGGTCATTCTACCAACATTCTCTTCATACATAAGATCAAGGAACGACTGTCCGCCCTGACGATATGCTGCATAGAACCATGCACCGTATATCAAAAGTGAAAGTAATCCAAATGCAAACAAGGTAAAGAACGCCCGGAAGAAATTCATCTTGCGCATCAACATGAATATCCCCATCACCATACATGGAATGATAGAGCCTACTGGTCCCTTTGTCATTGTGCCAAGTCCCATAAGGACTATCGCTATCCATGGAATGCCTTTCATATTATGCTCATACCATCTCATCAAGTCGTATATGGCACAAACCGTTAGCATTGTCAACACCATGTCTACACGGCAATTACCACCAGCACGATGAATTTCAAAACTAGTGAATGCTGTCAGTGCCGTAATAATACCTATCTTATTGCCTTTTCGCTTTGCGAAAAAAGCAAAAGTTGCCATAGTCATTATTAGTAATGCCACTGCCGATGGAATACGTGATGTAGCTTCCGTCACTGATCCATAAACACTACTTGCAAGAGCTACACACCAATGAAAGAATGGTGGTTTGTAAGCAGTCTCGCCTCCCATGTTAGTTGGTAGCACCCAGTTATCACCAGAAAGCATAGTGTAAGAAACAATAGCTTCACGCGGTTCGCCCTTGGTATGAAAATCAGATAGACCAAGAAACGGCAGAAGTGTGAATGAACACACTAATAAAAGCAACCAGAAGTATTTGTTGCGGAATAATAATTTCATTTTTGTTAGATAAATCTTTACTTTTGGCAAAATTACAAATAAATATTTATTTGATTGTGCATTTATTGCATTATTCTCTTATTTTTTATACTTTTGTATTGAATTTATTACGCAAAAGAAATGAAACGTTTTACAAAANCTATTGNATATATATTNTCAATCCANGTATTAGCTATTTTAGCATTGTCATTATTCAGACTTATAGAATATTTTTCTCTTCATGGAATGATTACGGATAATAGTGCAGATAGATTTATCGCATTTGTCAATGGAGTGTGGTTTGATAATGTCGTGACATGCTATATATCAGTGTTGCCGTTGGTTGTAATATTGTTCTCTGCCTGTTTTAACTATTATCACAAATGGATGTTAAAGGCTATAATGATATGGTATTCATTTTGGTTTGCCATAGTCTTTATGCCATCTGCTGCCAACACACCATATTTTGCTTATTTCTTCAAGAATATCAATTCGAGTATTTTTGAATGGTTTGGTTATGCATCAACTACTTCAGGTATGTTGTTGCAAGAATCGTCTTATTGGCTTTATATAGCATCCTATTTTATTATTATTACCATTTTTGTCTATTTATTGAAACGGCTATACGGATTTTTCTGGAAGAGTATTGACGATAGTCATTCTGATGTACGCACTATACCTGTCTTTTCATTGCGCTTCATCATTACTTTAACTCTCGTTGGCGGTTGCATATTTGGCATCCGTGGTAGAGTTGGATATAATCCCATAAAAATCAGCGAGGCTTATTATTGTAATGACTCTTTCCTTAATCAACTCGGCATTAATCCGGCATTTAATCTTCTTACAAGTTCCCTTGACGATATGCGCAAGGAGAACCAAGAGATACATCTCATGCCTTATGGAAAAGCGATAACACAGGCTAGAGCTTCACTTGGTATTACAGGAAAGACAGACAGCACTAATGTACTTGCACGCGAAATAAAGACCTGCGGACCTGCCAAGAAACATAATGTCGTCGTGATATTAATGGAGTCGATGTCTGCGAGTCTTATGCAGACTTTCGGACAGAATGAAAGACTCACACCGAACCTTGATTCGTTATTTAATCATTCACTAGCCTTCAGCAACTGTTATAGTGCCGGCATACATACCAATCAAGGAATGACAGCCACTCTTTATTCCTTCCCGGCAATAATGTCGAGAAACCTTATGAAAGGTACTGTTACGCCACATCGTGAGGGTATTCCTACGGTATTGAAGAAATACGGTTATCATAACTTGTTTTTCATGACTCATGAAGCGCAGTATGATAACATGAAGGCTTTCTTTTCAACAAANGGNTACGATGATATTTACTCTCAGGAGAATTATCCAAAGAATGAAGTAGTGAATAGTTTTGGAGTGAGCGACCATTTCTTGTTCAACTATTCACTACCTATTATCAACAAAGTGGCAAAGAGTGGTAAACCTTTCTTCGCAACACTACTCACAATTAGTAATCACCCTCCTTATATAATCCCGTCTTTCTTCCACGCAAAGACTTCAAAACCTGAAACCCAGATTGTTGAATATGCAGATTGGGCAATTGGCGATTTCATTAAGAAGGCTAAGAAGCAACCATGGTATAAAAATACTGTTTTCGTTATACTTGCCGATCATGGAAAACTTGTTGGTAACAGTAATTGCGAACTGCCTGTTTCATATAATCACATCCCACTTATCATATTTGGTGCAGATGTTCCTACAATGAAGTGCAACAACCTTATGGAGCAGATTGATGTAATGCCTACTTTGATGCAACTGCTAAACATGTCGTATAAATACAATGGTTTTGGAATAAACGCNATAAAGNGNAAGCGAACNAANGCNTTTTATTCNGCTGATAATGAAATTGTNGGACGTGACGCNAAACGTTGNTANATNTANAACCCATCNATGAATAGCAGNTTNTGCTATGATGTAGNNNNANATGGNANGTTGCGACAGAATAAGAATATAAAACAATTCTCATACCTTCGCAACTATGTATTCTCTATGACTCAGACGGCGGAATATGTAACTCGTAAATCTAATGGCATCAACATTGCTATCAGAAAGAAATAATGCAGCCCAACTCTAATACATTATTTGTCAGGTACTGAAGAAGTCGACACTCAACAACAAACTTTCACTAAAAAGACATTTATGTTGTTGAGTATATGGGAAAATAACATAATAACTTCTATTCTTTTATTGAAAAATAATAGGAGAACGTCATAAATTGCTGGACAACTGCAAAATCTAAAAATAGCCTCAATTAATTAGCTTTTATTATATATTTTAATTAAATTTTCGATATGTGTATCCATTGATGTTAGTTTATGTGCATAATTCCAATATTCCGTCAACAAATAACGCTTTGAATTTATTTCTTTTATTTTTTCTAATAAATCTTTCTCTGTTTGAAATCTAAACATAACATGGCTATTTAACTCTTTTGCACCACCGTTCATGCTTGTTAATACAGGGATACCATTTGAGATCATTTCTATTGCAACTTGAGGAAGATTATCTTCCCACAATGGCGGTACAATACCAAGATTAACATCCTCCATAATAACAGGAAAATCGTTATGAGTATATCCATCATAAATAACAACATCTTTGAATTTTGTCTTAAGCTCAGTTAATCTATTTTTTGTTTCTATATTTTTTATCTTGGAAGCAAATTTCAATATAATATTTTTTGATTCATCACCCATGATTTCTAGTGCATGTAAATACAAATAAAAACCTTTCTCTATACATTCATAACCCATATATAATATAGTAAAAGCTGAAGAATCCGGATTTGTTCGACATCTATTCAGAACGTTATTAGCAGCCTTTGTTCCTATATAATCCACTAAGACTTTATTTTTAGTGATTCCTGCCTCAATAGCAATGTCTGCTACACGTTTTGATACACAAAGTTCACCATCACAATACTTATTTATCATTTGAATATTGTTTTGTCTATACTTATTAAATTCATCATTACCAGGATAACCAATTTTAAAAAATCTTTTAAGCTCATGTTTCCGCTTCATTAAAAATGTAAAATGTTTCTTGATATTTACATCAGAGTAATTACTTGGCAATCTATGAATGATATCTTTTGTTGAATACACTAGAGAATTATTTAAACATTCTTTACATTTAAATTTTCTTTCTGAAAACAAACAGTTTTCATTATTATTCCACAATTTTACATTAGGGCAAATAAAACCATAATCGTGAATGGAATGGTAAAATTTCGTTTTTGGAAATATTTCTTTTAATTTAAAAACATTAGTTGATATTCCTTCTATTGATTCGAAATGAATAACATCAAATGGTCCATTTTCTTTAATAAAAGAATAAAATATATTATATAATGTATTATCTTTATAAACCCTGCTAATTTCGCAAGATGAATATTCCAAAGGTGCAACTATAGGAGAATTTACGATACTATAAATATTAATATCTATTGGTAATTCTTCCTTTCTAATATGTGTTATATGACTATTATCATAGAAGAAACCAGAAGATAAAAAATATATTTGAATATTCAATTTATTCTGCATTACTAAACTATCAATAAAGTTCTGTAGATAAACTCTCACCCCTCCACCTATGTTTAAGTATAATGGGGTCCAATTATATAATAAAATTTTCATTAATTGTTTGTTAATTTATTTTTCTACAACAAAAAAATATTAATTAAATATCGTTATGTATATAATGATATTACGTAAAAGGATTATTCATAATTATTATTCCAACCACGAATATAATATTTAAAGAGCTTACACAGCTCTTTAAAGCTACCTATACGTATCAAATATAGCGAATATCTAATTATAAATCTGGTAAAGATATTATGATAATTCTTATAAGTATGGTCTATATAACCTTGATTTCTATAGAAATAATGTGAAAGTTGTTTCGGCTTTACAAGCACATTCTTGTGTGAAAGACCAGGAAACACACGTTCCTTGCGTCCCCTTTCTCTAGGATGATAATGTATAGCTGTTGTAACTGTATGAGCGGTGTAACCTGCTCGGCGCGCACGCGCTGTGTATTCCTGCTCGTCGCCCCAAATAAAACATTCTTTCTTTATAAGTCCTATTTCCTGGATAATATCTCGCTTTATAAAGGTGCCGTTAAATGGGTGGATTATTACATCAAAGTCTTCGTTTCCGGTTACTTCGTCAACATAAACGTACCTATGACCATTAAGCGGTCCGAAAGCAAATTTTTTGTGATCATTTTTATCAATGACTAAGGCATTAAGAAAAGCATATCCTGTTTTTTTATTAAAAGCGAGCAAAGTCTCTAATTGGTTAGAATCAGGAACTCCATCGTCATCCATCATCCAAAGCCAGTCATAGCCATTATCCATCATGTATTTCATACCAGCATAGAAACCTCCAGCACCACCAAGATTATTTTGATTAATAACTTTAATGTCTGTTTGTGCTGCCAAGTATTCTGTTGTTCCGTCTGTACTCCCATTGTTAACCACAAGAATATCTAAATTCTTGTATGTTTGACCCTTTACGTTCTCAATACAAACTTTAAGATCATTCAGACGATTATAAGTAACTATAACATTTAAAACTTTATCAGACATTTTTCCTATATTCAACCTATTCTATTTATCGTTTAATGCAAATAATAAGTATTCATCACTGTGCATACTACAAATTAGGTTGCAAAGTTACACATAAATACCTTCTTTGTCCTATTTTTGCTGATAAAAATAATAATATAATCCAAATCTATGAAAGCTATTAAGATTAATTTATTAAATGTCATTAAATCATATCACAAAAAACATCTATGTATATTACACAGTTTTCATGATCACACATATTTAGATTTCATCTAGCATTCTCTTTGAATATGCCTTTTCTTATTGACTAAATTGCAATATAACAAAAAGCCCGTCGACAATTAAATGTCGGCGGGCTTTATTATATCTTGTCTTATATTTATAAGACTATGATTACTTTACTTCTACTGCGATAGCTTCAGCAGCCTCAGCTTTTCTACGGTTGCGTATTTCCTTACCAGCTACTAGGTAAGCGATAGGTGAAGCAATAAATATAGAAGACAATGTTCCGAATACAACACCAATTGTCATTGCAAACGCAAATGGTTGAATACTCTTACCACCAAGTAATAATATTACAATCAACACTATCAATGTAGTTGTTGATGTATTAATAGTACGGGCAAGTGTTTGGTTGATTGAATCATTGAACAGAACCTGAATATCTTCCTTAGGATGGAGACCTAAATTCTCACGAATACGGTCAAATACCACCACCTTATCATTAATAGAATAACCAATGACAGTAAGCACCGCACCAATGAATGTCTGGTCTACCTCCAAAGAGAATGGCATGACACCTTGCAGCAATGAGAAAATACCTATTACGGTTAGGGCATCGAATGCAAGAGCTATCGTAGATCCTAAAGAGAACGCTACATTGCGGAAGCGTAGAAGGATATACAAGAATATGGCCACCAATGCTATAAGCACACTGATTATAGCACCATAAGTAACATCTTTGGCTACAGAAGGACCAACTTTAGAAGAACTAATTATTGATCCACCAGTACGGACGTCAGGATTTTTGAATGCCTGAACACTCTTCTGACTTACCATTCCTGCCTTCTTCAGACCTTTATAAAGAAGAGTCTCAGCCTCGTCATCAACGTTAGCGCTGTTAGATTCTATTTTATAGTTGGTAGAGATACGGATTGTCTTGTTATCTGTACCAAGTGATATAGCACCAGATGTACAGCCTGGGAATATTCCATTAAGAGTCTCACGAACTTGTTCTGGCTCTGTTGGCTTCTCAAACTGAACAACATAGTTACGACCACCAGTAAAGTCGATACTCTTTGCCAAACCACGTACAAAGAAGCTACCAGCAAACAAAATAACAGCAAGACCAGTCACAACAAATGTACCTTTATACATTGACATGAACTTAATATTTGTACCCTGCATGAGATTCTTGCTTATGCCAGTCCAGAATTTAAGCTTCATCCAACGGTCGTGGTTAAGCTGATATTCATAAACAAGACGTGTCAAGAATACAGCACTAAAGAATGAACAGATTAGACCAATGATCCATGTTGTAGCAAATCCCTGAATAGGACCTGTACCGAAGATGTAAAGGATTACACCTGTAATAAGTGATGTAAGGTTAGAGTCGAAGATGGCAGAGAAAGCGTTGCTGTAACCTGCGGATACGGCCTGCTTCATGCCCTTGCCGGCTCGAAGTTCCTCTTTTATTCGTTCATATATAAGCACATTGGCATCGACCGCCGTACCGAGCGTCAGCACCATACCCGCTATACCACTCATTGTAAGTGCCGCCTGGAAAGACGTTAATATACCAAGTGTGAAGAATACGTTAACAATAAGAGCTGCATTAGCAATCATACCAGGGATGAAATTATACATGGCAACCATGTAGAAAATCAACAATATGAAAGCGATAACAAATGAAACTACACCTTGCTGAATAGAAGCGGCACCCAATGTAGGGCCCACGATATCTTCCTGTACTATATGCGCAGGGGCCGGCATACGACCAGACTTCAATGTATTAGCAAGGTCCTTTGTATCCTCAATTGTGAAGTTTCCGCTTATTGAAGACTGACCACCATCTATCTCACCATTTACACGAGGAGCAGAATAAACTGCGCCATCAAGAACAATGGCAATAGCCTTACCAACATTAGCCTTTGTCAAGGCTGCCCAACGACGGGCACCATCAGAATTCATTGTCATTGAAACCTCAGGACTACCAGACATGTGATCAAACTGGTCACTGGCATCTGTAACAACATCACCCTCTAGCGGTGCACGACCAGTAGTCGTAGTAACCTTCAGGGCATGAAGTTCATATATATTCTTTGCCTGAATACCATCAGCAGGCTTAGCACTCCAAAGGAGTTTAAGGTCGGATGGCAATACCTGCTTTGCTACAGCACTATGGATTACTCTATTTACGGCAGCTGTATCACGCACACTTGCATAACCAACAACGCTAAGAGAATTCTGTCCTGTTGTCTGCAACATAGCAAGCAATGGATGCATCTTCTTGGCAGCGTCAATCTGTGATCTGCTTGCTTCAGAAGCGTCTTCCTTTGCTGTACTCTTAATTTTAAACTTAGGTTCAGCCTTTGCAACAGCTTTCTTTGAAGTTTCCTTCTTGACAGCCGCAGTATCAGCATCAGCACCACCGTTAGCGAGACGAGAGTCAAGCTGTGTCAAGTAAGGAATAATCTCACTGGCATTATAAGTTTCCCAGAACTCAAGGTTTGCACTACCCTGAAGGAGCTTGCGCATACGCTCAGGTTCCTTGATACCAGGCATTTCAACCATGATACGACCTGTTTGACCTTCAAGCTTTTGTATATTTGGCTGAACAACACCGAACTTATCAATACGAGTACGAACGACATTAAAAGAGTTATCTATCGCAGACTGAATTTCAGAACGAAGGACCTTCTCTACTTCAGAATCAGAACTCTGTGGAGAAACC
>JGI20225J20221_1000570_pt2 | contig 15288 bp, 16 predicted proteins | sample BioMet4_FD_20221 | JGI IMG/M metagenome (IMG submission 20221) | reverse complement strand
CGCTACGTGCTGCGCGGCTTCTTCGCCATCAATATCTAACGGGGAATCCCCCCTCCCCTGCCTGGCCCCGGGCCTCGGCCCGGGGCTTTTTTTATGCCCGTCCCGACCGCTCTCCGGGAGACCGGCCAAACAAAGGCCGGACAGCCCGTTCCCCAGGACCGCCGGTTGTGTTAGGGTCCGCCAACGCGCATAACGAGGGAATCGTGACCGAACTCTTCGACGCCATCTGCATCGCCCCCTATCGCCTCGTCGCCAATCCGGTGGCCGGTTTCTATCTTGGCACCCTGGTGCTGGCCCTGGCGAGCCTGGTCCTCGGCCGCCTCACCTATGACCTGGCCTGGCTTTTCAACCGTGGCCACTACGCCAAGGAAGAAGCCGAGATGGTGCGCATGCACAACCTGTCCGTGGCCGCCATCGAAGCCCACAACAAGGAAGCCTACAAGGCCGCCAACAAGGAGGCGAACGAGGCCTTCGGCAAATCCTTTTTTGCCGGAGCGGCGCTTTTTTCCGTGTCCATCTGGCCCCTGCCCTTTGCCCTGGCCTGGCTGGACGGACGCTTCAGCGGGGTGGACATTCCCTTCCTTCCGGGCCATACCGTACGCTACAACGCCGTTTTTCTGGGGATTTATATCCTGTTGCGGCTCGGCATGTGGCCGCTGTGGCAACGTTTGCCTGTGTTCGGCCGCGTGGAGAAACGCCGGCGGGACATGGTGGCCAAACGCGCCCGGTTGCGCAGCTGGACCGAGCTCGGCAAACCCAGGGGTGACCCTTGAACCGACGGGATTTCCTGCGCGCCGCTCTGTTCGCCTCGTTTTTGACCGGCTGCGGCCAGGACGAGGACGCCATCCGCGTGGACATGTCCCGGCGCGAGGACATCACCGTGCGCACCCCGCCCCGGGCCGTGACCTACGCCTATCTGCCCCAGTACGCCCACACCGTGTCCTACGAGCGCCACCGGCTGCTCCTCGATTACCTCTCCCGGGCCACGGGCATTGCCCTGCGCCAGATTTTCCCCGACACCTTCGAGGAACACGTGCGCATGGTGGAACGCGGCGAGATCGACATCTCCTTTTCCAACCCCTTCGCCTATATCCGCATGGCACGTTACGGCGCCCGGGCCTTTGCCCGCATCATCGAGCCGTCCGGCAAACCCGATTTCAAGAGCCAGATCATCTGCCGCCGGGACAACACCGCCATCCGGACCCTTGCGGATTGCCGCGGCAAGCGCTGGATCGCCGTGGACCCGTCCTCGGCCGGCGGGTATCTCTACGCCCTGGGCGAATTCCTGGACAACGGCCTCAAGCGCAGCGACTTCAGCGAAATCAGTTTCGCCCCGGGCCCGGGCGGCAAGCAGGAAAAGGTCGTGCTGGCCGTCTACGCCGGCACCTACGACATCGGCTCCATCCGCGACGGCACCCTGGACATCCTGCGCGGCAAGATCGCCCTCAGCCAGATCCGCGTGCTGGCCGAAAGCAAGGCCTATCCCGGCTGGGTCTATGCCGCCCGGTCCGGGCTGTCGCCCCAGATCGTGGACAAGATCGCCCGGGCCATGTTCGCCCTGTCGTCCAAGCGTTCCGAGGATGCGGTCATCCTCGAAACCGCCGGCATGCGCGGCATCATTCCGGCCACCGACGCCGATTACGCCCCGGTGCGGGCCCTGGCCGAACGCCTGGGACTTGAAGTCATGGAGGAGGCGGAATGATCCTGCGACTTTCGCGCCTCAGTTTCCGGGCCAAGATCAATTGCGGCATCGTGCTCATCGTCGGCCTGATCGCCATCCCCCTGGCCTATCTGACCTGGCGGGCGGCAGCCAAATCCCTGTTGGCCGAGACCCGCAAGCGGGGCATCGTGCTCTCGGAAAACCTGTCCGCCCGGGTGTCCGACGCCATGTTGTCCATGGACCTGCTGCGGCTCAAAAACATGGTGGACGAACTCGGCAAGCTCGACGACATCGTCTACGCCTTCATCCTCGACCGCCAGGGCTCGGTGCTGGTCCATTCCTTCAACGGCGGTTTCCCGGTGGAGCTCACCGACGTCAACCACCCCAAAAACGGCACCCTCCACATCCAGCTCCTCGACACGGGCAAGGAATTCATCGACGACTTCGCCGCGCCCGTGAGCATCGTGGGCACGGACTTCGGCACCGTGCGCATCGGCCTGTCACGCACCAAGGCCGAAGCCGCCGCCGACCGGCTGGCCCTGCTCATCGTGTTTTTTTCCGGCGCGGCCATGGTCGCGGCCCTTATTCCCTCCACGCTCTTCGCCCGGGGCGTGACCAGCCGCATCAACCGGCTCAAGGCCCATGCCGAGGAGGTGGTCAAGGGCAACCTCGATCAGCGGGCGGGGCTGCCCGTGGACAGGGCCTGTTCGGAAATCCTGGCCTGCGACAAGACCCACTGCCCGGCCCATGACGACCGGCTGCGCCGCTGCTGGCTCATCGCCGCGCCGAGCGTGCGCGACGGCGCGCCGCCGTCCTGCAAGGCTTGCCCGGTCTACCGCGAGCACAAGGGCGACGAGATCCAGGATCTGGCCGAGACCTTCGATGTCATGGCCGAATCCCTGACCACCCATTTGAGCGATCTGCGCAAGGCCGAACGCGTGCTCTCGCGCCAGGAACAGCTTCTGCGCACCATTCTCGACGCCACCCCGGACTTTTTGTGCCTGCTCGACGAAAACCTGTCCTATCTGGCCGTCAACCGGGCCTTTGCCGCCTTTGTCGGGCGCGAGGCCTCGGAGATCGTCGGCCGGTCCGACCGCGACATCTTTCCCCCCGACGAGGGCCCGGCCGCCCATGCCGAAAACCGGCGCGTGCTGGCCTCCTCCCATCCCACCAACCGCGAGGTGTTTTTCCAACGCGGAGTCGCGCCCATGTGGCTGCATATCGTGCGCGTGCCCGTTACCGACCGCGACGGCCGGCCTATGGGCCTCGTGCGCACGGCCCGGGACGTCACCCGCATCAAGCAGTTCCAGGAACAGCTCATCCAGTCCCAGAAAATGGAATCCCTGGGCAAGCTGGCCGGCGGCGTGGCCCACGAGATCAACACCCCCCTCGGCGTCATTCTCGGCTATTCCCAGCTCCTTCAGGAAGATGTGCCGCCGGACAGCCAGATCCTTTTGGATTTGCAAACCATCGAGAAACAGGCCAAGGTCTGCCGTAAGATCGTGGCCGACCTGCTCGGATTTTCCCGCCAGGCCCAAAGCGCCAAAATCGAGATGTGCTTCAACAACTCCCTCATGGAAGCGGCCAGCCTGGTGCGCCATGCCTTTTCCCTGGACAAGGTGACCATCGCCACCGATCTCGACGAGCGCATGCCCATCATTTTCGGCGATCCCGAAAAGCTCAAGCAGGTCTGGATCAATCTGCTCACCAACGCCCGGGATGCCCTGGCCGGTCCCGGCGGCACCATCCTCGTGCGTTCCCGGCTGTTCTCCGAGCGCCAGCAGGTGACGGCCTGGTTCGCCGACACCGGTCCCGGCATCTCCCCGGAAAACCAGCACCGCATCTTCGACCCGTTTTTCACCACCAAACCCGTGGGCCAGGGCACGGGCCTCGGCCTGTCCGTCTCGTTCGGCATCATCAAGGACCACGGCGGCACCATCGATGTCCAAAGCCCGGCGCCGCCCGGCATCTGGGGACCGGACAATCCGGCCACCGGCTACGGCACCGTCATCCGCGTCGATTTGCCGCTGGACCACGAGGAAATCATCAGCGGGGACCTGCCCCCGCCACCCCAGGAGGGATAACCTGCCATGGCCGACATCATCGTGCTCGACGACGTCATTGACGCCGGCGTCGTCATCAAACGGATTCTCGAACGCAAGGGCCATGCCGTCACCGTCTTCACCGAGGAAGAGGATGCCCTGGCCCATGTGGGGAAAAAGCATCCGGCACTGGCCATCCTGGACATGAAGCTCAAAAAGCTCAGCGGCGTGGAAGTGCTCGAAGAGATCAAAAAACGCTCCCCCGAGACCCGGGTCATCATGCTCACCGGCTACCCGACCCTGGAAACGGCCCGTCAGTCCGTGCAGCTCGGGGCCTGCCAGTACTGCGTCAAACCCATTGACAAGGACGAACTCGAACGCAAGGTCGAGGAGGCCCTGGCCGACGACGGCCGGTAGCGGAGGACGCGTGTTTTCCAGGGAGCTGTTGCGCCGCTGGACCTATCAGGTCTTTGCCCCGGGGGTGTTGTTGCGGGAAAAGTACAACGCCTTTCGGGAGCTGTTGCGCCAGGACGAGGTCTGCCTGGAACTGATCGCCGCCCTGGAGGCCATCCACTACGGTGAGGCGGTGGTGGACTGGGCCCGCATCGTCCATCTGACCAACCAGCTGCGCCACGCGGTCACCGAAATGGTGGTGCGCCTGACCCGCCTGGAGCCGACCCGCCATCTCGATCTGGCCGACTACGCCAAAAAGCTCGATTTCTACGTCCAGATGGCCCTGGACATNCCCCTGGGCGGCATGGGACCNCCNTTTGTGGTGCCCCTGGAGACCGTGGCCGATACGCCGGACGCGGCCGGCGGCAAGGCCGCCCATCTGGCCCGGGCGGCCCGGGACGCCAAGGTGCCGGTGCCCGANGGCTTCGTGGTCACCACCAACGCCTTTCGCTATTTTCTGGAAGCAACCGAGCTGCGGCCGGCCATCGACCGNCTCCTGCGCCGGGTGGACCTGGCTAGGCCCGACGAACTGGGCGGACTGGCCGCGGACATCCGTCGCCGCATCCTGGCCGCCCGGCTGCCGGACGATGTGGCCGGCCCCCTGGCCGAAGCCGCCCGGCTGCTCGGCCGGGGCCCGGACGGCAGCCCACGCGAGCTGGCCGCNCGCAGNTCGGCCGTGGCCGAGGATGGCCGGGCCTCGTTCGCCGGCCAATACGAAAGCGTGCTCCATATCCCGGCCGACGTGGCCGTGGGCGCCTACCTGCAAGTGGTCGCCGGCAAGTACACGGCCAAGGCCATCACCTACCGGGTGCTGACCGGCCACGCCGACGACGAGACGCCCATGGCGGTGTTGTTCGTGCCCATGCTCGCGGCCACGGCCTCGGGCGTGCTCTACACCCGCGACAGCGCCGATCCGGACGCGCCCATGGCCGCCTATGCCGTGCCGGGCCTGGGCTCGGATCTGGTCGAGGGCGCGGCCAACCCCGAACGCCTAGCCCTGTCCCATGACCCGCCCCATTGCCTGCTCGACCGCCAATCCCACGAAGGACCGGTGCTCCCCGAACAGGCCGCCTTGCGCCTGGCCGCCCTGGGGCTGTCCCTGGAGCAAGCCTTTGGCGCGCCCCAGGACGTGGAATGGGTGCTGCCGCCCAAGGGCGGCCCGGTCATTCTCCAATCCCGGCCCATGGCCGTGGAACGCGCCGCGTCCGGCCCCGGCCAGGTCGCGGTCCGTCCCGAACTGCCGGACATCGCCCCCGTGGCCACGGGCGGGCAATGCGCCTCGGGCGGCGTGGCCAGCGGCACGGTGCTCCATGCCGCCACGGTCCTCGACGTGGAAGCCATCGGTCCGGGCACGGTGCTTGTCACCGCCACCCTGCCGACGACCCTGGCCCGGGCCGTGGACCGGCTGGAAGCGGTGGTGGCCGTGGCCGGCAGCCGGGCCGGCCATTTCGCCTCGGTGGCTCGGGAATTCGGCCTGCCGGTGATCACCGGCCTGCCCGAGGCTTTCGACGCCCTGGAAGAAGGGACCACGGTCACGGTCGATGCCGAGGCCGGAGCCGTGTATCCGGGCCGGATCGAATCCCTGCTCGCCTGGTCCCGGCCGACGCGGCCGGATGCGGCATCGCCCGTGGCCAGTCGCCTGGCCGACCTGACGCCCCTTGTGTCCCGGCTGACCCTGACCGATCCCGAAGCACCGGANTTCGTGCCCGAAAAGGTCCGCTCCCTGCACGACATCGTGCGGTTTGCCCACGAAAAGGCGGTGGGGGCCATGTTTTCCCTGGTCGGCGGCGAGCCCCGGGGCCTGGCCTCGGCCCGCAAGATCAAAAGCACCCTGCCCCTGACCATGTACCTGCTCGATCTCGGCGGCGGCGTGTTCGAAGCCGCGGCCGCGGACAAGGAGCTGCGCCCCGACCAGATCAAAAGCGCGCCGCTTTGGGCCCTGTGGTCCGGCCTGGCCGCCGAGGACGCGCCCTGGCCATCGGGTCCGCCCGTCACCGACGACAAGACCCTGGACCGCACGAGTGCCGGCCTTTTTTCCGCCGGCGCCCGGCATCTGGCCAGCTATGCCGTGGTTTCGGACGTCTATGCCCATGTCATGCTGCGTTTCGGCTACCATTTCACCGTGGTCGACGCCCTGTGCGGCCCCCAGACCGAACAGAATTACGTCAATTTCCGGTTCAAGGGCGGCGGGGCCGCGGCGGACCAGCGAGGGTTGCGCCTGGACTGCGTCACCCGGGTCCTCGGCCATTTCGGCTTCACCGTACGCGTCACCGGCGACCTGCTCGACGCGCGCTTGCCGCGCATCCCCGAGCACATCGCCCAAAAACGCCTGGCCATGCTGGGTTACCTCCTGGCCGGCACCCGCATGCTCGACATGCGCCTGACCGACCCGGCCGCCGTGGACGCCTGGGTCACGCGTTTCCTGGCCCGCACCGACCGCTGACGAGGACCCCATGGCCGACACCGACGCAAACCACGCCTACCCCTTGACCTGGGTGACCGACCACCTGGCCGTGGGCGGCGCGCCCATGACCTACGAGCAGCTCGATTCCCTCCATGACCAGGGCATCACGGCCATCCTCAACCTGTGCGCGGAATTCTGCGACCTGCACGATATCGAGGCCGCGGCCGGCTTCGAGGTCCATTACCTGCCCATCCCGGACGAGAAGGCCCCGGANCTGCCCGCCCTGGANCGCGCCCTGGCCTGGCTCGACGAGGCCGTCTATCTCGGCAAGAAGGTGCTNATCCACTGCCGCCACGGCATCGGCCGCACCGGNACGGTATTAAACGCCTATCTGCTGCGCCGGGGCCTGGGGCACAAACTGGCCGCCCGGGTGCTCTCGCCCCTGCGCTCCAAGCCCACGAGNTTCGACCAGTGGTGGACCATNCGCCGCTACGGCAAGGCNTCNGGCCGGNTGACCATCCGGGAGCCGCGCCTGGAGAGCNACCATCTGGTCAACCTGGCCCCGTTTCTGGCCGACTACTCGGGCCTGGTGGCCACGGTCCGGCTCGCGACCCGGGGCCTGCCCCGGTGCGGCCGGGACCACGACCGCTGCTGCCGCCGGCCCCTGACCCTGTCCCTGATCGAAGCCGTGCACGTGAGCCACCGCATCAACGTGTGCCTGCCGAGTGAGACCCGGCTGGCGGTCATCGAGGACGCGGCCGAAGCCTCCCGGGAAGATGGAACGCCTGACCCGGCTGCATGCCGACAACCCGGAACATTTGCCTGTCGTCCTGGGCCCGGTTGTGCCCGCTGTCCCGGGACGGGGCCTGTCTGATCCTGTCCCATCGCCCCCTGGCCTGCCGGCTCCACGGCCTGGCCGAGGACGAAGCCGCCGCGCTGTGGGAAAAAAAGCTGGAACCGGGCCTGACCACCCTGTCGCGCCAGGTGTTTCTGGCCCTGGCCGGAAGCCTCGGCGATGGGCCATTGCCCCGGTTTCCCCTGCCGGACGTGATCTCGGGACGGTATGTGTCCACGGTGTTCAAATACCTGCTCGCCCTGTCCTCGCTCACGGGCCGTTGACCCGGACTCCCGGGCCGGGCTACAAGCCGGGACACGAAACGCCAAGGAGGACAGGCATGGCCGAGGATTTCAGGACCCTGCTCATGGAAACGGACCACTTCGGCGCCGAAGATCGCTGGTTCGGGGACATTCAAATCGGCGGCTGGTTCTNTTTTTCCGCCCAGGCCGGCCCGTACCACGAATGCCGGCCCCAGAAACTGCTGCCCGGCCCCATGGGCTACGAATCCTTTGACCTGCGCCTGCAAACCGTCAGCGGCGTCATCAGCTACGGCCGTTACGGCGCCTGGGAAGAGCTCCAGCACAAGCCCTGGGCCGCNCTTTTTTCCCAGGACGGCCCGACCGTCATGCATGCCCCGGACGTGCCCGTGGCCACCTGCCAGCAGATCTACGAGGATCTCCTGGCCTTCGCCCGCACCCATCCCCTGCCGTAACCCGCACGGACCTGACGTNGTACGGGAGCGGTTCGTAACGTTTCCAGCCAAGCGGCCAACCACCGTTTTCGCGGATCACCATGGAAAAAATACCTTTCAATCGGCCCTTCATCGCCGGCAAGGAACTGTATTACATCGCCCAGGCCGTGATGCAGGCCCATCTTTCCGGGGACGGCACCTTCACCAANCGCTGCCAGACCTGGATGGAAGAGCATTTCGGCGTGCGCCGCGCCCTGCTCACCCATTCCTGCACCGCCGCCCTGGAGATGGCCGCCCTTTTNTGCGACGTCGGTCCGGGCGACGAAGTCATCATGCCGTCGTTCACGTTTTCNTCCACCGCCACCGCCTTNGTGCTGCGCGGCGCCACCCCGGTCTTCGTGGACATCCGGCCGGACAACTGCAACCTGGACGAAACCCTGTTGCCCGGGGCCCTCACCCCGCGCACCAAGGTCATCGTGCCGGTCCACTACGCGGGCGTGTCCTGCGANATGGACACGATCATGGACNTGGCCCGGGCCCATGGCCTGCTCGTGGTCGANGACGCGGCCCAGGCGTTTTTCTCCACCTACAAGGGCCGNATGCTGGGNAGCCTCGGCGATTTCGGCTGTTTGAGCTTNCACGAGACCAAGAACATCATCAGCGGCGAGGGCGGGGCCCTGCTCGTCAACACNCCGTCGTTCGTGCAGCGGGCCGAGATNCTGCGGGAAAAGGGCACCAACCGGGCCCAGTTCTTCCGNGGCCANGTGGACAAGTACACCTGGGTGGACGTGGGCTCGTCGTTTCTGCCGAGCGAACTCATCGGCGCGTTTTTATGGGGCCAGATCGAGGAGGCGGAAACCATCATCGCCAACCGCCGGGCCTCGTTCGACCGCTACCTGCACGCCCTGCGCCCGTTGCAGGACGCCGGTTGCCTGCGCCTGCCCCAGGTGCCGGAAGGCCTGGCCAACGGCCACATCTTCTACATCCTGACCGAATCCCTGGCCGTGCGCGAGGCCCTGACCGCCGCCCTCAAGGAAGACAACATCTCGGCCGTGTTCCATTACGTCCCCCTGCACGCCTCGCCGGCCGGCCGGCGTTTCGGCCGGGCCGTGGGCGAGCTGCCGGTCACCATGGCCACGGCCGACCGCCTGCTGCGCCTGCCCCTTTATTTCGGCATGCGCCCCGACGAGGTGGACCGGGTCGTGGACCGGATCTTCGCCTTTTTCGGCCAACCCCGGACGGCCTGACCTTGCCCGGGATCTTGCGGTGACGACCTCGTTTGCGGCCTTTGTGCGAACCGTGCGGCAAACGCCCCTGCGCGAGCTGTGGCGTTTGCCCGTGGTGCGGCAACTGTGGCGCTACGGTCTGGTCGGCCTGTCGCAAAACGCCATCGGCTACGGACTCTATCTGCTCGTGACCTGGCTTGGGCTCCCGCCCAAGACCGCTGTCTCCATCCTCTATGTCGTCGGCGTCCTCATTTCCTTTTTCGGCAACCGCCGCTTCACCTTTGCCCATGCCGGGTCCGTGCGCTGGGCCATGGTCCGGTTTTTCGTGGCCCACATCGGCGGCTATCTCCTCAATATCCTGCTCCTTCTGGTGTTTGTCGACCATCTCGGCTATCCGCACCAGCTCATCCAGGCCGCCTCCATTTTCGTGGTCGCCGGCTACCTGTTTTTCGCCCTGAAATTTTTCGTCTTCCCGCGCCCGAAAGCGGTCTGAAACCAAAGCACGCTTAAGCCTGCCCGAAGCCTGGCGGCCTTGACGGAGACGGGCCTTCGCGCCCATACTCCCTTCCCTATCTGCGGAGACAAGCGACCGCTTCGGTCGTCATCCGACCGGCGGTGCGCTTGATTTCGCGCCGCAAACGCCCAGGGAGGAAAATTCTGGCATGATCGCGTGGCAAAAACAGGGATTTCTTTTTTGTTCGCCGCTGGAAGGCTTTTCACAGGCCNCCGACAGCTGTGGCGCTACGGCCTGGTCGGCCTGTCCCAAAACGCCATCGGCTACGGACTCTATCTGCTCGTGACCTGGCTTGGGCTCCCGCCCAAGACCGCGGTCTCCATCCTCTATGTCGTCGGCGTCCTCATTTCCTTTTTCGGCAACCGCCGCTTCACCTTTGCCCATGCCGGGTCCGTGCGCTGGGCCATGGTCCGCTTTTTTGTGGCCCACTGCGGCGGATATCTCCTCAATATCCTGCTCCTTTTGGTTTTTGTCGACCATCTCGGCTATCCGCACCAGCTCATCCAGGCCGCCTCCATTTTCGTGGTCGCCGGCTACCTGTTTTTCGCCCTGAAGTTCTTCGTCTTCCCGCGCCCCAAGGCCGCCTGAGGCCGGAAGCGCCGGGTAGGCACAACCGGCCGCCACCCGCGCGACACAGCCTGTCCGGGCTCTGGCGGCCTTGACGGAGATGGGTCTTCGCGCCCATACTCCCTCTCCTATTCGCGGAGACGAGCGACCGCTTCGGTCGTGATCCGACCGGCGGTGCGCTTTATTTCGCGCCGCAAACGCCCAGGGAGGAAAATTCTGGCATGATCGCGTGGCAAAAACAGGGATTTCTTTTTTGTTCGCCGCTGGAAGGCTTTTCACAGGCCCGGTTGCCCAATGTCTGGCGGCTCCATGACGATATCTACGCCCTGGTCTTTACGTCCGTGGACGCTTCCATGCGTTCCCATACCTTCATCACCACCATGCGGGTCGACGGCCATCGGCTCGAAATCCTGCAAAAGCCCAAGCTCGTGCTGGCGCCGGGTCCCTTGGGCTACTTCGACGACCGGGGCGCCATGGCCTCGGCCTTTGCCCAGGGCGATAACGGCGTCATCTATTACTACTATACCGGCTGGCAGCTCCTCCACGACGTCACCTTCGAATTCGCCATCGGCCGGGCCATTTTCGATCCGGAAAAGCTCACCATCACCAAGGAATTCCCCGGACCGGTCCTGGCCAAGGACACCCGAAACCTGTTTCTCAACGCCGCCGCCTACGTCCTGCGCGAGGGCAAAGCCTGGCGCATGTGGTACACCGGCGGGGTCAACTGGGAAAACAACAACGGTGTGCTCAAGCACTACTACACCATCAAGCACGCCAACTCCTCCGACGGCATCCACTGGGAAGCCAGCCCCGAGGTCTGCATTCCCTTCCAGTACGACACGGAATACGCCATTGCCCGTCCGTCCGTGACCAAGATCGGCGACACCTACCACATGTGGTACACCTACCGGGAAACCCCGACCATCCATACCTACCGCATCGGCTACGCCACCTCCGCCGACGGCCTGACCTGGACCCGCAAGGACGACGAGGCCGGCATCGACGTGTCACCCGAGGGCTGGGACTCCGAAATGGTCGGCTATCCCCACGTGTTCGAACACAACGGGGTCTGGTTCCTGATGTACAACGGCAACGGTTACGGCAAGACCGGTTTCGGTTACGCCACCCACGACGGACCCATCCGGTGAAAACGACCCAGCTGCCCGTGCCGGTGCTGCGGCGCCTGCTGCTGACCATGCTGCGCATCCGCGCCTTCGAGGATGCCGTGGTCGCGGTCTACCCCGAGCAGAACATGAAGTCGCCGGTCCACCTGTCCACCGGACAGGAGGCCGTGGCGGCCGGGGTGTGCGCCCATCTCGAACGTCGGGACACCATCTGCACCAACCACCGCAACCACGGCCATTGCCTGGCCAAGGGCGTACCNCCCTTGGCCCTGGCCGCGGAATGCTTCGGCCGCAAGGCCGGTTGCGCCGGCGGCAAGGGCGGCTCCATGCATCCCGTGGCGCCGCGCTACGGCATCTACGGCACCTCGGCCATTGTCGGCGGGGGCGTGCCCCATGCCGTGGGCCAGGCCCTGGCCGCGAAAATGGACCACAGCTCCCGGGTGAGCGTGGCCTTTTTTGGCGACGGCGCCATGGAAGAGGGTAGCAGCTCGGAATCCCTCAATTTCGCCGCCCTGCACCGGTTGCCGGTGCTGTTCGTGTGCGAAAACAACGGCTACGGCGCGTCGTCGGCCCTGTGCTGCCGCCAGCCCAATGAGGACATTTCCGCTCGGGCCAAGGCCTATGGCATCCGTTCGGCCCGGGTGGACGGCAACAACGTGGTCGAGGTCTACAAGGCGGCCCGAAACGCCGTGGCCGCCGTGCGCCAGGGGCAGGGACCGTTTTTCCTCGAATGCCTGACCTACCGCTGGTACGGCCACATGGGCGTCAAGTTCGACCAGGAACAGGGCGTGCGCCCGTGGCACGAACTGCGCAGCTGGCAGTTGCGCTGCCCCATCAAGGTGCTGGAGTCCGTGCTTGGGGAAGAGGCGCCGGAACTGGCCGCCCAGGTGCCCGTGCTCATGGCCCGCCAGCGGGCGGCCATGGACACCGTCATGGTCCGGGCCCAACGCCTGCCCTTCCCCGACCCCGAGGAAGCCCTCGGGCCGGTTTTCTGGAGCTGAGCCCATGCCCTGGACCAAGATCTGCAACAGCGACATCCGCCTGCTCGGCGACGCGGCCAACGGCGTGCGTTGCGCGACCTACAAGGACGCCCTGCGCGAAGCCCACGAATTCTACATGGACGCCTGCCCGGACGCCTTCATCATCGGCCAGGGCATCACCGAGCCGGGCGGCAGTTTCGGCGTCCTGGACGGCTTTGTCGAACGTTACGGCGCCGAGCGCATCCTCGATTCCCCCATCGCCGAAAACGCCGTCACCGGCGCCTGCATCGGCGCGGCCTGTGCCGGCAAACGCCCGATCCTGGTCCACATGCGCCTCGATTTCCAGCTCATGTCCATGGACCAGATCGTCAACCACGCCGCCAAGTGGCACTACCTGACCAACGGGCAAGTCCACGTGCCGCTCATCATCCGGGCCATCGTGGCCCGGGGCTGGGGCTCCGGGGCCCAGCACGCCCAGGCCCTGCACGGCGTGTTCTTGCCGGTCCCGGGTCTGCGCATCGTGCTGCCGGCCTCGCCCCACGACGTCAAGGGACTGTTTTTGCAGGCCGTCAACGACGGCAATCCGGTGCTTTTTATCGAACACCGGTGGCTGTACAACGACGTGGGTCCGGTGCCGATTGAGCCCTACAAGGTCCCCTTTGGCCAGGCCGTGATCCGGCGCCCGGGCACCGATATCACCATTGTCGCCGTGTCCCAGATGGTGCGCGAAAGCCTGCGCGCCGCCGAGGCCCTGGCCGNGGAAGGCATCGACTGCGAGGTGCTCGACCCGCGTTGCGCCGCGCCCCTGGACCGGGAAGCCATCGCCGACTCGGTGGCCAAGACCGGCCGGCTGGTGGTGGCGGACCTCGGCCATCCCCACGGCGGCCTGGCGGCCGAAATNTGCGCCGTGGTGGCGGAAACCGTGCCCCAGGCCCTCAAGGCCCCGGTNCGCCGGGTGACCTTCCCCGACGCGCCCATCCCGGCCTCGCCCGTGCTGGAAGAGGCCTACTATCCCGACGTGCCGCACATCGTCGCGGCCGTGCGCCAGGTCATGGGGCTCGGGGCCGGTCGATGACCACGGTCCTGGTCACGGGCGTGGGCTCGGTCATCGGCTACGGCATCATCCGCAGCCTGCGCCTGCGTGCCGNCCCCTGCCGGATCATCGGCGCGGACATCTATCCCGACGCCGTGGGCCAAGCCTGGACCGACGCCTTCGAACANGCCCCGTACACGCGCGANCCCGGNTACGACGCCTGGCTGGCCCGGGTCGTGGCCAAACACCGGGTGGACGTGCTTATGCCCGGCATCGAGCCGGACGTGTTCCACGCCAACGCAAGCCGGGAGTTCCTGACCGGGCTCGGCGTGCGCTANGTGCTCAACCGCNGCGAACTCATCGANCTTTCCANGGACAAGTGGCTCCAATACCAGGCCCTGGGCCCGGTCGGCGAGGANGTGCGCATTCCCACGGCCCTGGCCTGCGACAGTGCGGCCTTCATCNCCCGCCACGGCCTGCCCTGCCTGCTCAAGGAGCGTTGCGGCTCGGCCTCCAAGGGCCTGATCCGCCTGACGCGTCCCGAGGACCTCGCGGCCCTCGGCCNGGCCGAGACCGACGAGACCCATATTATCCAGCCCATCGTCGGCGCGGACGACGCCGAATACACGGTGGGCGTTTTCGGCGACGGCTGTGGCAAGGCCCGGGCCTCCATCGCCATGCGGCGGACCCTCTCCCGGGCCGGGGCCACGGAAAAGGCCCATATCGTCCGGGACGCCTCCCTGGACGCGGTCATCGACCGGCTGTGCGCGGCCTTGCGCCCCCTGGGGCCCACCAATTTCCAGTTCCGCCTGGCCGACGGGCAGTGGAAACTGCTGGAGGTCAATGCCCGCATCTCCGCTTCCACGTCGTTGCGCGCCGCCTTCGGCTACAACGAGGCGAGCATGGCCCTGGACCATGTCCTGACCGGCGTCCTGCCCGAACAACCCGCCNTCCGGGACGGATTCGCCGTGCGCTACGTCGCGGACCATGTGGTCTATGATCGGCATCATTTCTGACATCCACGGCAATCTGCCGGCCCTCCAGGCCGTACTGGCCGCCCTGACGACCCTTGGCGCCGACCGGCTGGTCTGCGCGGGGGACGTGGCCGGCTATTACCCGTTTATTAACGAGTGCTGCCAGCGCCTGCGCGAGGCCAAGGCCCTGGTGGTCCAGGGCAACCACGACTTNTACCTGGCCACGGGCACGCCCTGTCCCAGGTCCCGAAGCGCCAACGACTGCCTGGCCTACCAGGCACGCGTCATCACGCCCGAAAACCAAGCCTGGCTCGGTTCCCTGGCCCCGGCCGGCCGGCTGGAAGACATGGAAATCGTCCACGGCGGCTGGCGCGATCCTCTGGACGAATATCTGGTTCCGGATGCGGCCTATTTCCGCGCCCTGGAAGGCCGGCTGTTCGTATCCGGCCACAGCCATGTCCAGACCCTGTGGCAGGGGGAAGGCGCGGTCTGGTGCAACCCTGGTTCGGTGGGCCAACCCCGGGACGGCGACCCGCGCGCCGCCTTTGCCACCTTCGACGGCGAGGCCTTCACCCTCCACCGGACGGCCTATCCGGTGGAGCAGACCATGGCCGCCATGGCCCGGGCCGGTTTCAACGACTACTACTTCCGCAACCTCGCCCACGGCCTGCGTATCGGCGCCACCCCGGACCAGGCTTGCCCGGGCGGCGCCGCCAAGGAGCACGGCCGATGAAGCTGTCCATTGTCGCCACCCTGTACCGCTCGGCCGCCTATATCGAGGA
>JGI20225J20221_1002242_pt1 | contig 15291 bp, 11 predicted proteins | sample BioMet4_FD_20221 | JGI IMG/M metagenome (IMG submission 20221) | reverse complement strand
CTTCTTTAAGTACCATCATGGCAACCAATACGCGAACAGGAGCATTGGGTGTGCCATTGTTCTGGCAAAACAGCTGGCTAAAAATGTTCTCGTTGATCCTCATAGTAACTTGCTGCCGAAATTGGTTATGCCAAGCCGTTTTGTCTTCATATAATTTCAACGACTTGCCGGAAAATAATGATTCAGGTGAGCCATAGAGGTTTAATTGGACTGATTCAGGTGATTTTTTAAACATTATCTATTTGAATAATTATGCTACTAAGCTACATAAAACATTTATAATACGCAATTAAATATCTGATTATTAATTAAATAAATCAACTTGCCACTTTTCGGAGTGGACTCAAGACTAAAAATATAAAAGCAAATCATTGTTCCTGTTATATTAAAAAATACGACATTTAACCTTTTCTATTACTTACTGCCCAAATCGACAGCATTTTATTATTTTTGTTTCGGATTGCGAGAAATTTCTAAGTCCTTCATATTTTTTATTTTCCAGAATGGAAATTGCAATTATAAAATACAATGCCGGAAATATCATGTCGGTTGATTTCGCACTTCAACGTCTTGGTATAAAGGCAAAGATAACAGGCGATCCCGAAGAAATCAGGAAAGCAGACAAGGTTATCTTTCCCGGTGTCGGGGAAGCATCGACCACAATGGCTTACCTCAGGGCGCATAAACTGGATCGGCTGATAGTGGATCTGAAACAGCCTGTTTTGGGGATATGCCTTGGGCTTCAGCTGATGTGCACTCATTCAGAAGAAGGTGATACACCTTGCCTCGGAATTTTTCATGAAACGGTGAAAAGATTTGTGCCGGAACCTGGCCAGGAGACTCTGTATAAAGTACCCCATATGGGATGGAACAGTATTAAACAATTGAAGAGTAATCTTTTTAACAGTGCGATTGAAGACCAGTATTTTTATTTTGTCCATTCCTATTATGCAGCTATCGGTGAAAATACCGGCGCTGTTTGTGATTATATACTGCCATTTAGTGCAGCCCTTCAGAAGGATAATTTCTATGCGACTCAGTTTCACCCGGAAAAAAGCGGCAAGGTGGGAGCAATGGTCCTTGAAAATTTTATCAACCTGTAGAGTCGATGTGCTAATGAGCTGATGTGGTGATGTTGTGATGAGTTATGAGAAAGAGATAAGGTCAGGATTTTACTTGTAATTCGTAATTCATAATTCGTAATTTATATGATACAGATAATTCCTGCGATAGATATAATTGGAGGCAAATGCGTAAGACTTAGTCAGGGGGATTATGAACGTAAAACCGTTTATAACGAGAATCCCCTGGAAGTGGCGCGGATGTTCGAAAGTTCCGGCTTGAAGCGGTTGCACGTGGTTGATCTGGATGGAGCGAAGGCTCATCACATTGTCAATTACAGGGTCCTTGAAGAAATTTCCAGTCATACCGGATTAATCGTTGATTTTGGCGGTGGATTAAAGTCTGATGAAGATTTGAGGATCGCCTTTGAATCCGGAGCTTCAATGGTGACGGGAGGAAGTATCGCTGTGAAATCTCCTGAGATATTTCAGTCATGGATCGAAAAATACGGTAAGGAGAAAATGATTCTTGGGGCTGATGCCAGGGATGAAAAGATTGCTATCACTGGTTGGCAGGAAGATACAGAATCTGATGTGTTTTCTTTTATTAAAAATTGGCATAGCAAAGGAATCGATAAAGTGATCAGCACTGATATCAGCCGGGATGGAATGCTTTCAGGCCCGGCTATTGACCTTTATAAGAGAATCCTGCAAATGATCCCAGACATCTATCTCATAGCAAGCGGTGGGGTAGGAACCATGAATGATATCCTTGATCTTGAGAAAGCCGGCATTCCGGCCGTGATCACCGGGAAGGCCATCTATGAAGGGAAGATAACATTAAAAGAGATTGAGAAGATGTGCTGATGTGTTGATGTGGTGATATGCTGATGAACAGCTGCGGGGACTATCGTGTAGGGATTGTGGTGTTGCAGGATGAAACATCGGTTACTCAAAAATTACTGAGTAGCGCTTACAGTTCTTACAGAACGAAATATAAAATGAATTCAGGCATTATTTATAATTCCACAGATGTATGTGAGGTGCGTTTGTGTAAATTCGTCCTTAATTCGTGTAATTCATAATTCGCAATTCATAATTCGTAATTATTTCAATGTTAGCAAAAAGAATAATCCCCTGTCTTGATATCAGGGATGGTCAGACAGTCAAAGGGGTAAACTTCATTAATATAAGGAATGTAGGGGATCCCGTTGAATTGGGAAAACTATATTCCGATCAGGGAGCCGATGAATTGGTTTTCCTTGATATTACCGCGACTCACGAAGGCCGGAAGACATTTGTAGAATTGGTCAGACGCATTGCAGAAAATCTTGATATACCTTTTACTGTTGGAGGAGGAATCAGCGAACTTAAGGATGCGGAGGCTCTCCTTGCAGCAGGGGCGGATAAAATTTCAATCAATTCTTCCGCTGTCCGTAATCCTAAATTAATAGATGATATGGCTAAGAGCTTTGGCAGCCAGTTTGTCGTGGTTGCCATCGATGCCAGGGAAACAGATAATTTCTGGACAGTCACCGTTAATGGCGGCAGAATTCCGACAGACAAAGAACTGTATTCATGGGCTAAAGAAGCGGAAAGCCGCGGAGCCGGTGAAATTCTTTTTACTTCCATGAACCATGATGGCACTAAGAATGGCTTTGCCAATAAGGAGTTGGCTCAGCTTTCGGATATGCTGACAATACCCTTGATCGCCTCAGGAGGTGCAGGAAATATGGACCATTTCGTTGATGTTTTCACGAAAGGCAAAGCGGATGCGGGATTGGCGGCCAGCATTTTCCACTTTCGTGAAATTGCCATTCCCGATCTTAAGAACTATCTTCGCGGAAAAGGAATTTGTGTCAGATAGGTAAAGAATAATTACGAATTATGAATTACGAATTACGAGTTATGAATTACGGATTTGTTTGATCAATACTTTTACCGGAATATTAAAAAACATAATAATGGAGCTTAATTTTGAAAAACTATCAGGCAATATTTTGCCTGCGGTCATCCAGGATAATTCAACAGCTAAAGTGCTGATGCTGGGTTTTATGAACAGGGAAGCTTACGAAAAGACCCTTGAAACAGGTAAAGTGACTTTCTTTAGCCGCACCAAAAATCGCCTTTGGACAAAAGGAGAAGAATCAGGTAATTTTTTAAACGTTGTTTCAATACAAGCAGACTGTGATCAGGATACTTTACTGATCAAAGTTAATCCGGTGGGACCTGTTTGCCACACGGGGAAAGACACCTGCTGGGGTGAAAGCAATCAGAAGGATGATTTTCTCTTTATACAGGAATTACAGGATTTCATCGATAAGCGTAAAAAGGAGATGCCGAAAGGCTCCTATACTACTTCTTTATTTGAATCCGGCACGGCAAAAATTGCACAGAAAGTGGGAGAGGAGGCAGTAGAAACTGTCATTGAAGCGATGACCAACAACGATGAACGGTTGATTTATGAGGCCTCAGATTTGATGTACCATCTGATTGTTTTGCTTACCCACAAGGGATACCGGATTGAAGATCTTGCCAGGGAATTAAAAAGAAGACATAAATAAAATCATCTGCTTTCGGGCGATTTTGTCCGGATATTCTTAAGATAAACAAGTTATTTCTCAGGGGAGTATTTTACTCCCCTGTTTTATTTTTATCCGCTGTCCTTTCTATATATAACTTTACCTTTTCCTCTACTGAAATGCTTGCTTTAATTAAACATTTTAAGGAAGTTAATCGTTAAAAAGAGAATAAGCTTAAGATGGGGGAAAGGATATTAATAGTGGATGATGATACATCCGGACTTTACATGCTCTCTTTTTTGTTAAGATCTCACAATTATGAAATCTTTGAAGCGTATAATGGCCACGAGGGACTTGCAAAAGCCAAGGAGCTCAAACCGGACGTTATTCTGCTTGATATTCAGATGCCAGATATGAATGGATTTGAAGTTTGCACAAATCTGAAGCAAGAAAACGAAATGAAGAAGATCCCTGTTATTCTTTTCACCTCCTACTCCATGCCAAATCACAAGAAGAGAGCAATTGAAGCAGGTGCTGACGGTTATATTGAAAAGCCTGTCAATCCCGATGTATTCGTTTCTCAAGTCGAATCAATCATTAAATCCTTTAAGGCAGGCTTTCGCTTTTAATAAGATGATCTCTGCTTTGGAAATATTTGTTTATTTCTGAATTAATCAACCTATAATATTTATTTGAAAAATATCTGTTTCTTGTTATCTTACTATTAATGAAGTGATCTCGTTTCGATGTCTCGCTTCAATGTTTCAATTGATCAAGCAGTTTTCATCATGCAGTCCAGAGACCCATTCAAAGAATACAGGGATATTTTATATGAGATGAATGAAGGATTTGTCATTCTGGAATCTGTATTCAATGAGCATAATGAACCAATTGACTTCCGGTTTCTCGAATATAATGAAGAATTTGAAAAACAAACCGGCTGGCATAATATAGCTGGTAAATTAAGAAGCGAACTATCGTCTCCCACTGAAGAAAAGTGGATTCAATTCTTTGGGCGAATTGCCCGGTCGGGGGTTTCTGAGCACCTTGAAAGTGAGGCAATAGCACTGGGAAACTATTATGAAGTAAGGGCTTTCAGGATCGGTGGATCGGAAAGCAGGAAAGTGGCAGTCCTGTTTAATGATATTTCTCGTCAAAAAGAGATGGAGGAGGCATTCCTTAATAACGAGCAAAGGTGGATTACCACTTTATCATGTATCGGTGATGCTGTTATTGCTACCGATGCAAAGAAAAGAATTACCTTTATTAATCGTGAAGCAGAAAATCTTACCGGATGGACTCTGGATGAAGTATATCGTAAACCTGTCAATCAGTTCCTAAATATCATTGATGAATCAACATCGACACCTATTGACTATGCCGGAATTACAGAGGTAAGAGTGACAACCTTAGCTGACCAACTTGTACTGATCAGCAAAGAGGGAAAGGAAGTTCCAGTGGATTATACAGCAGCTCCAATTTTAACAAAAGAAGGCAAAAATTTGGGTATTGTTTTAATATTCAGGGATGTCGCTACTCGAAAGAGAGCAGAAAAAATTATGAAGAATTATAATTTGCAACTTGAGGATACGGTAAGGTCAAGAACCGCCGAACTGGAATCAGCAAAGGAGCGTGCTGAATCTGCGGACCGTTTGAAAACAACCTTTCTGCTTAATATGTCGCATGAATTACGGACTCCATTAAACTCAATTATAGGATTTAGCGGCATACTTTTAAAACAATTGGCAGGTCCTCTTAATCCTGAACAGGAAAAGCAGTTGGGTATGATCCTTAAAAGTGGGCGACATTTGTTATCATTGATTAATGATATTCTTGATATTTCCAAAATTGAAGCAGGAGAAATAAAACCTGATTTCTCACCTTTTGAACTTCCTGAATTAATTTCAGAAGTGATGCGTTTGGTGGAGACAAAAGCCCGCAATAAAGGTTTAACAATTTCATTAGAAAATTCATACCCGGAAGGACTAATTATTTCTGACAAAAACAGATTAAGGCAGATAGTAATCAATCTTGTTTTTAATGCAGTGAAATTTACTGATTCCGGTGAAATTAAAATCAAGTGCTGGCAGGAAATTGATCTGGTAAAAGTTGAAGTTACAGATACCGGGATAGGAATTCGTAAAGAAGATATGGATAAGCTTTTTAATCCTTTCATTCAGCTGGAGAATAGCCTAACCCGGAAATTTGAAGGATCTGGCCTGGGCCTTTCTATCAGCAAGAAGATAATCGATATGCTTCATGGCACTATCACAGTAAGGTCAGAATTCGGTATAGGCACAACTTTTATACTTTCTTTTCCGAGGAATGGAAATTTGTATAAATAGGTATTTGATAAAAGCAACCCACACATACGTTTGTTTATGAGAAAAGTTTTATGGAATATGTACCATAAAACTTTTCTCCATTTTTAGTAAGTCGCTAGTTTTGAGAAGATCTGCTCTTCTAAATTTCTTGTGTTATAATAATCTTCTATTCTTTGGTTTCTAAATATTTATCGATTTGAATAGCAGCGTCCCTGCCGGAACGAATGGCCCGTACTACAAGAGTGGCTCCGTTGGTCATATCTCCTGCAGCAAATACTTTAGTATGATTGGTGCTGTTATTGGTTGATTTTACATTTCCCCGCTGGTCATATTCAACGCCCAGGTTATCAAGAAGGCCCTCGTGAATTGGAGAAATAAATCCCATTGAAAGCAATACCAATTCAGCCGGTATCACTTCATTGGAACCAGGTACTTCCCTCATTTTCATCCGACTGTTTTCATTTACCCACTCAACTTTCACTACTTCGACACCGGTTACTTTGCCATCCTGGCCTATAAAACGCTTGGTACAAAGATCCCATCTACGCTCACAACCCTCCAAATGAGAACTGGAGGTCCGTTTGATATTTGGCCAGAACGGCCAGGGATTGTCTTCTGTACGTTGTGAAGTTGGTTCATTAAGTATCTCGATCTGGGTGACAGAAGCGGCTTTTTGTCGTATTGAAGTTCCCACGCAATCTGAACCTGTATCACCTCCTCCTATGACAAGAACCCGTTTTCTGGTGGCAACAATTCTTTCTTCTTTGGGAACATTTTCTCCCTGAACTACCTTGTTTTGTTGTTTTAGAAAATCCAGGGCAAAATGAATTCCTTCAAGATCTCTTCCCTCTGCAGGTAAGTCCCTTGGGATCATTGCACCGCAGGCTAAACATATAGCATCAAATTCTGTAAGCAACTCTTCGTGAGAGATGTCTCTTCCAACTTTGGTGTTTACTCTGAACAGGATCCCTTCCTTTTCAAATACTTCTATTCTTCGGTCGATTATGGTCTTATTGAGTTTAAAATCAGGAATTCCGTAACGGAGCAATCCTCCGACTTTGTCATCCTGTTCGAAAACCGTCACAGTATGACCAGCCTGATTTAAAAGATCAGCAGCAGATAGTCCGGAAGGTCCTGAGCCAATCACAGCAACTTTTTTACCGGTCCTGGAGGTTGGAATTCTTGGATTCACAAAACCAAGATCAAATGCATGTTCTACAACAGAGCATTCATTTTCACGTATCGTTACAGATTCATTGTTAATGGCCAATACACAGGATTTTTCGCATAGCGCCGGACACACCCTTCCTGTAAATTCCGGGAAGCTATTGGTGCTTGAGAGGATGTCATAAGCCTGATCCCATTTTCCTCGGTAAACTGCATCCTGCCATTCCGGATTTTTGTTCCCCAATGGGCAGGCCCAATGACAGAAAGGGACTCCACAATCCATACATCTTGACGCCTGATCTATTCGGTCAGTTTCGTTCAAGGTCTGTTCAACTTCACCGTAATCGTATATTCTTTCATTTACAGGGCGATAACCTCCCTCTTTCCGTTCTATTTCAATAAAACCTTTTGGATTTCCCATTGTAGTGAATCTAATAAATTAAGAATTAAGAATTAAAGATTTTGCGGGCGAGTGCATCTTCTAATCAGCACATCAGCAAATCAATAAATCATCTACTCTCTTCTTGCCGGTGCATCTTCTGAAAGTTCCAGTTTGCGTTTGAGCTCTTTAAGTTTCAATTCATTCAGCACTTTCTTGTACTCAAAAGGAATAACCTTTACAAACCTGGGCAGAAATTCTTCCCAGTTAGTCAATACCTCTTCTGCAAGAGGACTCCGTGTATAAAGCAAGTGTTTTCTGATCATATCCTGTAATTCAATAATATCAGCCTTATCTTCAACCGGGCATAACTCAACAAGACCTTTATTACAGTAATATTCAAAATCTCCATTTACATCCAGAACATAGGCAATACCTCCGCTCATACCAGCTGCAAAATTTCTTCCGGTCTTACCAAGTACCACTGTACAACCTCCGGTCATGTATTCACAGCAGTGGTCCCCAGTTCCTTCTACTACAGCTTTTGCCCCAGAGTTTCTTACACAAAAACGTTCGCCGGCGACACCCTGGATATAAACTTCCCCACTTGTGGCTCCATATAATGTGGTATTCCCGATTATTATATTCTTATTGGGTTCAAAGGTAGATCCTACCGTCGGTACGACAATAATTTTACCGCCTGATAAACCTTTGCCTAAATAGTCATTTGAATCACCTTCCAATCTGAATGTGACTCCTTTTACAAGGAATGCCCCAAAACTCTGACCTGCGGATCCTTTGAAAGTACAGTTAATGGTATCCTTTGGAAGTCCTTCTTCTCCATATCTCATTGAAATTCTGCCGGACAACATGGCTCCTACAGAACGCATGACATTGTTGATTTCATGAGCTACCCACACTTTTTCACCACTTTTAATGGCTTTGTTCGTTTCTTTCAACAAAACCTGATCGATTATATCATCGAGTTTTTTGGTATTAGGGTGCGTATTATGGATGGGATAATATTTTGCTTCTTCAGGAAGATAAAGCAGTTTTGAAAGATCAATATTCTTCGTTTTCCAGTTTTTTATTTCCGAATCCTGTTCCAGAAGATCAACACGGCCAATAAGATCATCAAAGTTTTTTACTCCGATTTCTGCCATATATTCCCTTATTTCACAGGAAATAAAATTCAGATAGTTAATGATATACTGAGAACGTCCAAGGAAACGCTTCCTAAGGTTCTTATTCTGGGTAGCAATACCCATTGGACAGGTGTTTAAATGGCATTTGCGCATCATCACACATCCAAGCGAAATCAAGGCTCCTGTTGCGATACCGAATTCCTCGGCTCCAAGCATACCCATGATGACGATGTCACGGCCTGTTTTTAGCTGTCCGTCAACCTGTAGTTTTACCCTCCCGCGTAAATTATTCATTACAAGCGTTTGCTGAGTCTCGGCTATGCCGTATTCTGCAGGTAAACCTGCATATTTGATTGAACTGGCGGGTGATGCACCTGTTCCACCTTCGCAACCGCTGATGGTAATAATATCGGCAAATCCTTTAGCTACACCGGCAGCTATGGTTCCTACACCTGATTCGGCAACAAGTTTGACAGAAACTTTGGCATTCGGATTTACATTTTTCAGATCAAAAATGAGCTGTGCCAGATCTTCGATGGAATAGATATCATGATGCGGGGGAGGAGAGATCAATGTAATACCTGGTGTTGAATGTCTTAGTTTTGCAATGATCTTATTTACTTTGAATCCTGGTAACTGTCCACCTTCACCCGGTTTAGCTCCCTGTGCTATTTTAATCTGAAGTTCCTGGGCATTGACCAGATAATTGCTGGTTACACCGAAACGACCAGAAGCTACCTGTTTGATTTTTGAATTACGATCAGTTCCATATCTCTCGGAATCTTCTCCTCCTTCACCGGTATTACTTCTCCCACCAATGGTGTTCATTGCCATTGCCAGGGCTTCATGGGCCTCTTTTGAAATTGAACCGTATGACATTGCACCGGTAACAAACCTCTTCAGAATATTTTCAGCAGGTTCGACTTCTTCTATCGGAATGGGGTTCTTTTTCCATCTTAATGCACCCCGGATAAAGACAGGTTTTGCATTTTGGTCATTAACCAGCGTGCTGAATTTTTTATAGACCTGATAATCATTAGTCTTGGTTGCCCATTGTAATAAAGCTATACTTTGGGGATTCCAGGCATGAAACTCTCCGTTGTTCCGGTATTGATAATCCCCAAAAGTTGAGAATTCTACTTTATGGGTTGGCTTTATAAAGGCGTCCTTATGAAACATTACTGCTTCCTTAAAAATCTCCTCAAATCCCACTCCATTAATTCTTGAAGGAGTCCCTTTGAAATAGGTGTCAATAAGGTCATTGCTCACCCCGACTGCCTCAAATAATTGAGAACCGTGATAGGACTTCAGGGTGGAGATCCCCATTTTAGAAAATACTTTCAGTAATCCTTTGTCGATAGCTTTGATATAATTCGTCCTTGCATCTTTATACGGAATTTTTATATCTCCTTCATTTACAAGATAATCAATTGCTGCAAAAGCCAAGTAGGGATTCACTACGCTTGCACCGTAACCAAGAAGAAGAGCAAAATGCATGATTTCACGTGGTTCTGCAGTTTCGACAATTATACCAATCTGCATTCTTTTCTTAAGGTTGATCAAATGGTGATGCACAGCTGCTACTGAAAGAAGAGAAGGAATTGGAACCATATCTTCTGAAACGTTCCTGTCAGAAAGGATGATGAAATTCTTTTTCTTAATCACTGCCTTTTCGGCACTTTCAAGCATATTACGGAATGCTTTCTTAAAACCTTCTACTCCTTCTTTCACCGGGAACAGCATCGGAATGATGGTGTGGGTAAAAGTTTCATGCTTCAGATCTTTAATTTTGCCAAGGTCAGTGTTTGTGATGATGGGACTATCGAATTTTATCAGCTTGGCGTGATCAGGTGTCTGTTCAAGAATATTGCCGCTTAATGAGCCGATATAATTGTTGAGGGACATGACCAGTCCTTCCCGGATTGGATCGATAGGAGGATTGGTAACCTGGGCAAATAACTGTCTGAAGTAACTAAAAAATCTTTTTGGTTTATCCGAGAAGACAGCCAATGGAGTATCATTACCCATTGAACTGGTTGGTTCAGCTGCCGTTTCGGCCATGACTTTAATAATGAGATTCATCTCTTCCTTGCTGTAACCAAAGACCTTGGAATAGATGCCAAACTGATCACCCATGTTTGAGGGAACACGTTGTTTTACTGCAATATCTTCAAGCACCATCCTGTTATCTCTGAGCCAGTTCACATAAGGATTCCTCCGGCTTAATTCGGCTTTAACTTCCTTGTCCGGAATGATAATTCCAAGCTGAGTATCAACCAAAAGAAGTTTCCCCGGGCGCAATCTTCCTTTTTCTTTTATTTCAGTAGGTGGGAATACCTGAACACCAACTTCAGAACCCATTACGATAAGATCATTCTTGGTAATAATGTATCTGGATGGTCTCAATCCATTACGGTCAAGGGTTCCACCAATGTATCGTCCATCAGAGAAGACCATTGAGGCAGGACCGTCCCATGGTTCCATCAAAGTGGAGTGGTATTCATAAAAAGCTTTCAGACTTTCAGGGATTGGATTCTTCTCATTAAAAGATTCAGGTATCATCATACACAATGAATGAGGGATGCTTTGTCCCATCATGTGCATGAACTCAAGTGTGTTGTCAAAGGAAGCCGAATCTGATTTTCCCGGTTCTATGATAGGGAATAATTTTTCAAGATCCTTTCCGAAAAGGTCGGATTCAAGCAATGCCTCTCTGGCATGCATCCATTGTCTGTTGCCTTTTATCGTATTTATCTCCCCATTATGAGCTATGATCCTGAATGGTTGCGCAAGATCCCATGTGGGAAAGGTATTGGTACTGAATCGTGAGTGAACAAGGGCAATTGCACTTTTCATCTCAGGGTTGGAAAGATCTTTATAATATTCACTCAATTGACTGGGAGTGAACATCCCTTTGTAAATAATTACTTTGGTTGATAAACTGGATATATAAAAGCTATCCTTTTGTTTCAAATGAGAATTTCGGATATCTCTTTCGGCCTGTTTCCGGATAAGGTATAATTTGCGTTCGAGGGTATCCTGTTCATAATCTCCTTTGACAAAGATCTGACGGATGCACGGTTCTGTTTTCTTTGCTATTTCACCCAGAACTGAACTGTCTATTGGAACTTCCCGCCAGCAGATCAGTTTAAGACCCTCAGCTTCAACATAACGGTTTAGAATCTCCACACAAAGGTCAGCTTCCGATTTATTTGCCGGAAGAAAAATAATCCCTGAGGCATATTTCCCCGGTTCAGGAACAGCTATCCGCTGGGAAACGAAAAAATCATGAGGTAACTGCATCAGTATACCTGCACCATCACCGGTCTTATTGTCAGAGCTTGTCGCTCCACGGTGATTCATATTTAGTAAGATTGTAAGTCCTCGTTCTATTATCTCGTGGGATTTCTGGCCTTTGATATGAGCTACAAATCCAATACCACAAGAATCATGTTCATTGATAGGGTCATACATCCCCTTTGGTGACGGAAATCTTTTCTGTTCCATTTATATTATAAATAATCCCTTTTCAGAGAAATTCAAATTGTTTTATATTCTGACTGCGGTTAATATTAAAATATGTAAGTAGAAATGCAAAATAAGTTATTATTTGAAAGCAAACCTACATTTTTAATTGTTAAAAATTACAATCTATCGTTTAAAAACAATAATTCCTATAATAATTCGATTGAAACAGAAATTAAAACACTTGAAATACAAGGCTTTAAATAATGATATTAATTAAAGGTTAAAAAGTATTAGCCGGTATAATTGAATTTTATATGAAATGAAAGCAGCTGAAAATTCTGACAAAATGATATGAAAAATTGTTAATTTTATGCTAAAAGATGTAAAATTGCCTCTTCTGATTTCTTAAAATTGAATTCTGCCAGAAGATCATTCATTTTCGATTTAATCTTATCCAAGCATAGGTTACCGATACTTCCCTCGTGGGTATGACAAATTTTCTTATCAGGATTGAAATTTCCATGTTGAATTTCCTCTCCGACTTTCCGGTAGGCATCTCTGAAAGGGATACCACTTAATACCAGCTTATTAACCACTTCCACACTGTAGGCAAATTTATAGCGCTCATCCTCCATGATATGTTCATTGATTTTAATATTTTCAATGGCAAAAGCTGCAATTGAAATACAACTATTCAATTCATTGAACATGGGAATAAATACTTCTTTGATCAATTGTAAATCTCTGAAATAACCGCTTGGAAGGTTATTGGTCATTAAAAGAATCTGATTTGGAATCGACTGAATCCGGTTACAATGCGAACGCAAGAGTTCAAAGACGTCCGGATTTTTTTTGTGAGGCATGATGCTGGAACCGGTTGTCAGTTCATCAGGCAAGGTGACAAAGTTGAAATTTTGACTCATGAACAAGCAGACGTCATACGCGAGTTTTGATAATGTGCCGGCAATTGAAGCTAACGCAAATGCCACCGTCTTTTCCACTTTACCTCTTCCCATCTGGGCATACACTACATTATAGTTCATGGATTCAAAACCAAGAAGATCGGTTGTGAGCTGTCTGTTTAAAGGAAAAGAAGACCCGTATCCGGCAGCCGATCCCAAAGGATTTTGATCGGTGATCCGGTAAGCCGATTGCACAAGACGCAGATCATCCACCAGACTTTCGGCATAAGCTGAAAACCATAATCCAAAAGAAGATGGCATTGCAACCTGAAGATGAGTATATCCAGGCATCAAAACTTCTTTGTACCTTTCGCTTTGAGAAAGAAGTATTTCAAATAGCCTGGTGCTATTTTCTGTAACTTTCTTTAATTCATTGCGGGTGAAAAGTTTCAGATCAAGGAGAACCTGATCGTTACGTGACCTGCCGCTGTGAATCTTTTTACCGACATCCCCTAACCGGCGGGTGAGTAAAAGTTCAATTTGTGAATGAATGTCTTCACTTCCTTCCTCAATAACAAAATTTCCCTTTTTTATTTCGCCATAGATGTTTCTTAGTTCCCGGGAAAGGATATCCAGTTCTTCCTTTTTTAAAAGTCCGACCGATTCAAGCATGGTGATGTGTGCCAGTGAACCGATGACATCAAATTCAGCAAGGAAAAAATCCATTTCCGTGTCACGGCCAATGGTGAAATTTTCGATCATTTCATCGATTTTGATTCCTTTATCCCAGAGTTTCATAAGAGTGAATTAATTTTAACGCAAAATTAAATAATCTGTAAAGATATTTCTTCCGGCAGAAAAGAGTTTCCGGATAATGTTAAGGTAATAATCTCTTTTTTAACTTTTCCCATTCCATCATTTCATGATTATACTTTACCAGTTCACGGGAATGCCTGTTGATAAAATCTTTGGTAGGCAAAAGTCTTTCCTTAACATCACGAGGAATACGATCTGCAATCTTATTTTCTCCATTGTTGTTTTTCAACAGTGTAAAGTCATCGTAGAGAGTATCATCATCAGTATATGCCTTGTAGCTTAAAGAGTCATAAGAAACGCTGATTAACTGGTACATTCTTGTATTGGATGCCAACTGATCCATATTTTGGGAGAAGTTCAAATCATAGAGTTTGGGGCTGTCGTGAGTAATAATGTATACAGGTCCCTGTTTTGAAGGAAATTCTGAATTTGGTATATGTGCAGATCTCCCGTATCCGTGTTCATGTCCTTGCAGAACGAGATCTACCTTGTATTTATCAAATAATGGTTTGAAAAACCAACGTACCAGAAAATTGTCATGGGTCCTGCTGATAGTATAAACGGGATGATGCATGATCACCACTTTCCACCTTTTTGTCGTTTGCTGAAGTACTTTTTTTAACCAGTTTCGCTGGATAAATCCGGTATGTAGATTAATACCATTGGTATCCAAACTGATAAAACGTGTATCTCCGTAATCCCAATAGCATACTCTTCCTTTAAAAATTTCCGGTCCATTTTGTGGAAATGCAAAATGAGCCATCCAGCGCGGATCAATTTTCTGGCTCAAACCTTTGTAATATTCATGATTCCCAGGGGTGGCAAGGATGGGAATGGTTTTAAATAACTCTCCTCCTGAACGGAACCATTCATTCCAGTATTCATCGTGTGGACGCTCGACCATATCACCGATAAAAATCATAAAGGCAACATCGGATTCTCTTTCATAAGCTTTGTGGAACAGTTTCCCCGAAGTGCCATTGATTGAATCCTGAATATCTCCAATATAAATAAATGAAAATGCACTGTCACCCGGACAACGGGTCTTGAATTTGTACCAATCCGACCATCTCTCTTCGTTCCCAACCCTATAGGCATATAATTGCCCTGGCTGAAGATTATTTATTTCCGATTTATAATAGGCAGCTGTCCCGCCGGAAGTTTTAATTACAGAACGGATCGATGGAAAGGAAACTGTATCGTTTGACAGTGATAGATTTAAAAGCTGTAACTTTGAGTCCGCTCCGATAAGCTTGTTTTTCTCAATTGCTTGAGAATTTAATATTTTCGGAATGCGACCAAGTTATTGGCAATATTGCCGTCACGAATGATTGAAAGACAAAATAGAGCTCGATGTATAAATATTTGAGCACATATTTTGCCAAAATAGAAGTTCTTTGACATAATTGTTTTATGTGATTTAGGATCCGGACAAAGTTTACCCATAAGCAACGGATATTTGCCCACATTTGATGCTTAATCAAACCTCGGTATCTGCTCTTGGCGT
>JGI20225J20221_1002238_pt1 | contig 15329 bp, 11 predicted proteins | sample BioMet4_FD_20221 | JGI IMG/M metagenome (IMG submission 20221) | reverse complement strand
ATCCCCGTAATGCCGTGGCCCGATTGATGTTTCAGCTTGTTAACAAAAAAGAAGGACACGTGCCCGTACCGCCCTTCCAGTGTAAGAAGTCAAGGATACCGTAAACGGTGGAGACAACGGTGAGAGTGAAAGAAAGGCTATGACAGGTGTTCCACTTTGAAACACTAGGCCTTTTTCTTATCGGTCGCCTTTAAGGCCCTTTGGAGGAGGCCATGGCTCTAGGTAATAACTTCAAGGCCCGAACTTTTAGCTATTGGAAACGTTATCGTTCTCTCACTTCGGTGCACTACGAGCATGTCCAAAAAGCTATAGAAAAAGACCTTTAGTGTAAATAAAACCGTTAAGGCAGGATATATATATTTAGTATTTCTCGACGTTTGACTGGCCACGACGAGAAAGCCAATCCAACCCCCTTTATAAATTCTTATTAGAGGTAACAGAAATACAAGCATAAATAATAAGCATAAATATTAGGATTATATCAAGGCGAACCGCCCAAAAGGTAGGAAGTAGTCTCTAAGATGCAGGCCTTTTTGCTTTAGAGATAAAAAAAACAACCGGGGTAATGTATTCCTCGTTTAGAGTATTTGTAACATTATCTTTCCATTTAGAGGTAAGTAGTAAAGTCTATCTTTAAAAAGACATCCACTTTCGCCAAAGTCATTACTTTATAGGTTAGAAGAAGGTCGAGACGAAGGGGCTCCAAATGAAATAAGACAAAAAGCTCAAAACTTTCGTCATTAGACCCAATTGAAGAAAAAGCATAGGTAGAAACTTTTCTAGCCGTTCTGCTTAAACAAACGGGCCAAATCGTCCAGCTTCAATTTATTTCCATCTTACGTATCGAAGGACACTCGTGGAGGCCATATTAGCATCATAGTTAGACTGTTTGATTATGGAGGTAGGAACCAATTTACATTTGAACGAAGAATCCCAGAAACCGACATTAATATGGTAGGCCGTAATTCTAGAAGGAGTCTTAAAGAAAAAAACCAGAAGGTCTATCTTGACAACGTGTAGTAAGAATATAGGAAAATATATTCCGTTAAAATATACGACGTTGCCGTTGGAAACCTAGGACTTGGGTTGCATAAGCAAAGGGTTTTGTTTGTCTTTCTTCCGAACAAAAAATTATGATAGGACCGTTTCAAAATAAACTACGCGAAGAAAATATATTCGTTTTGATTAATATAGTTCACTTGTTGGCCCAAAAAATCCTAGTAGCTTATCCTACTCTTCAAAGAAAATTGTTTTGTGACAGCCAACACTCAAATAGTCTAAGAAAAAACGAAGAAAGGAGGTGTCCTGCCTTTATTATAAAGGACAGTTATTTTCACGTCTTTCTTAAATAGAAATTCAAATAAAAGTAGAAATGATAATATCAAATATCCCAACATTTTGATAGGAAAACAGTGGCTGTTTATATTTTGAATAAATTCCTTATCTCGATTTATTTATTCCCTTTAAATTAAACGGTTTTTAGGAGATCATTATAAAATATATAAACGTCCGGTCTTACTTTCCTAACTTCCGATTTAATTGATATTATTAAGAAGAATATTTCAAAGAAACAAATCAATGCGTTGCCAAACGGCCTTATTTGTTTAAAAGGTGGCGAGCTTCAACACGAAACATTGCCGTTTAAAAATAAAACAGTTATTAATAGCATCAGCGACTACTTCGGGGAAGAATTCTTCGAGACAAAGAAGGTTGTTTATGTTCCATTAGTTTAAGAATTTACTTTTATGAAGATAAAGAAATTTGAATTCAATATGTTTCCCGTGAACTGTTACGTTCTGAGTGATGATAACAACGAAGCAGTTGTGATTGACCCGGGATGCTTCTACGAGGAAGAAAAGATGGCTTTGAAAAAATATATCGATAGTAATGGACTCACAATAAAGCATCTTCTGAATACTCATTTGCATTTGGATCACATATTCGGCAATCCTTTTATGCTAAAGGAATACGGTATAAAAGCGGAAGCAAACAAAGCAGATGAGTTCTGGCTTGAACAAGCACCTAAACAGTCGCGCATGTTTGGCTTTGAGCTTAAGGAAGAACCGGTGCCACTTGGTAAATATATATGCGATGGAGACATTATTTCATTTGGTAGTTTAACTCTGGAGGCCATTCATGTTCCGGGGCATTCACCCGGTAGTTTGGTTTATTACTGTAAGCAGGAAAACTGTATGTTCTCCGGTGATGTATTGTTTCAGGGAAGCATAGGGCGTGCCGATCTTGCTCGAGGTAACTTCGACGAATTGCTGGAAAACATTTGTAGTCGTCTCTTTGTTTTGCCAAATGATACAGTTGTTTATCCCGGCCACGGAGCTCCTACAACAATAGGAATTGAGAAAACCGAGAATCCTTTTTTCAGATAGGTAAAGAACCAAAATATAACTATACTTTAAGAAAAATATAACACTATGAAAACAGATCTATTATCTAACCGACATATCGGCATTGAAGAGAAAGATATGGAACACATGCTCAATACCATTGGTGTAAAAAGCCTGGATGAACTGATTAACCAAACAATTCCTTCAAATATTCGCTTGAAGAAGCAAGTTAGTCTTCCTGCTCCGATGACGGAACGTCTTTTTACAGAACACATCTGCAGACTGGGAGCAAAGAATAAGATTTTCACTACTTATATCGGTATGGGGTGGTATGACACTATTACTCCTGCCGTTATTCAACGCAATGTACTTGAGAATCCTGTTTGGTATACTTCTTATACGCCTTATCAATCAGAAGTTTCGCAAGGACGTCTGGAAGCATTAATGAATTTCCAGACCGTTATATCCGATTTAACGGCTATGCCTCTGGCAAACTGTTCATTGCTCGACGAGGCAACTGCTGCCGCAGAAGCTGCAAACATGATGTACGGACTGCGTTCTCGGGAGCAGCAAAAGACTAACGCCAATATTCTTTTTGTTGATGAAAAGGTTTTTCCGCAAACACTTGCTGTAATTAATACCCGTGCAGTTCCTCAGGGAATAGTTGTGCTCACCGGAGATTATAAGCAATTTGAATTTACCCCCGATGTATTTGGCTGTATTATTCAATATCCAAATTCAGACGGAAATGTGGAAGACTATCGCGGATTCACCGAAAAAGCTCATGCAGCGGGATGTAAAGTTTCCGTAGCTGCCGACATACTTAGTCTGGCACTGCTTGTTCCTCCCGGAGAATGGGGAGCAGATATAGTTTTCGGCTCTACTCAGCGGTTAGGTATCCCAATGTATTATGGTGGTCCATCGGCTGCTTACTTTGCCACTCGCGACGATTTTAAAAGAAGTATGCCGGGACGAATCATTGGCTGGTCGAAAGATAAATATGGCAAGCTTTGCTATCGCATGGCATTGCAGACACGTGAGCAACACATTAAGCGTGAAAAAGCTACCTCCAACATTTGTACTTCTCAGGCATTGCTTGCAACCATGGCCGGATTCTACGCTGTTTACCACGGTGCTGAGGGCTTAAGGAATATTGCCAACCGCATACATCAGACAACTACCTATATAAGCAAAATATTAAAGAAGTTAGGATATAAGCAGCAAAACGAACAATACTTCGACACAATCCGCTTATCACTCACAGATCAGGTTTCGGCCGGTCAGATGCGCACAATCGCTCAAAGCAAGAAAGTTAACCTGCGCTATTTTGATAATGGAGATGTGCTTACCGATCAGGTTTCTGCCAGTCAGATGCGTACAATCGCTCAAAGCAAGAAAGTTAACCTGCGCTATTTTGATAATGGAGATGTGGGAATCAGTGTTGACGAAACCACAGATATTCACGACGTAAATGTTCTGCTGACCATTTTCTCTATTGCGGCAGAAAAAGAATTTGCGGAAGTTACGGCTATTCCTGAAAATGGTTCACTAAAAGAATCATTTAAACGTAAAAGTACATTCCTTACTCATCCTGTTTTCAATCAGTATCACACTGAGACGGAGATGATGAGATACATCAAGCGTCTGGACAGAAAGGATATCTCATTGGCTCATTCCATGATATCTCTTGGTTCATGCACCATGAAGCTGAATGCTGCTGCCGAGTTGTTTCCATTGTCAAACCCTGCATTCTCCGGCATACATCCTTTTGCTCCGGAAGAGCAGGTAGAAGGTTACAGTGAACTTATATATAACTTAGGTGAATATCTGAAACAGATTACCGGCTTTGCAGGCGTAAGTTTCCAACCCAATTCAGGTGCTGCAGGAGAATATGCAGGCCTCCGTGTTATTCGTACTTATCTTATCAGCAGAGGGAAAGGCAACCGTAGTAAGGTTTTAATTCCGGCATCAGCTCACGGAACCAATCCGGCTTCGGCAGTTCAGGCGGGGTTCACTCCTATCATCTGTGCTTGCGATGAATTTGGTAACGTTGATATGGCTGATCTTCGCGCTAAAGCAGAAGAGAATAAAGACGATCTGGCTGCTTTGATGATTACCTATCCTTCTACTCACGGTATTTTTGAAACTGAAATTAAAGAAATCTGTGCCATTATTCACTCCTACGGTGCTCAAGTCTACATGGATGGAGCAAACATGAACGCTCAGGTAGGCTATACCAACCCGGGAACAATTGGTGCAGATGTCTGTCATCTTAACCTACATAAAACATTTGCCATTCCTCATGGTGGTGGTGGTCCTGGTGTAGGCCCTATTTGCGTAGCCAAACACCTTGTTCCATTCTTACCTGAACATCCATTCTTTGGATCTTCTCAGAATACAGTCTCTTCTGCTCCGTATGGAAGTGCCGGTGTTTTACCAATCACTTACGGGTATATTCGAATGATGGGAATTGAAGGCTTAAAGCAAGCAACGGCCATTGCAATTCTTAATGCAAACTATCTGGCTACCCGTCTGAAAGATACTTATGGTATTGTTTATAGAGGTGCCAATGGCTTTGTAGGGCACGAAATGATTCTTGAATGCCGTAACATTTCGAACGAGACAGGTATTACAGAAAATGATATTGCTAAACGATTGATGGATTACGGATATCATGCTCCTACTCTATCTTTCCCTGTTCATGGCACATTAATGGTTGAGCCTACAGAAAGCGAAAGCCTTGCCGAACTGGATAACTTTGTAGATGTAATGCTTTCTATATACCAGGAAATTCAGGAAGTGAAGGATGGCACTGCCGACAAAGCAGATAATGTTCTTGTAAATGCTCCTCACCCCGAATATGAAGTGGTGGCCGATAATTGGTCGCACGCATATTCTCGTGAAAAGGCTGCTTATCCTATTCAGTCTGTACGCGATAATAAGTTCTGGTTAAACGTAGCCCGTGTGGATAATACTTTGGGAGATCGTAAGTTACTCACTACTCGTTATGACACTTTCGATTAGATAACTTAATCAAAAAATAGAAAGAGGATAGCAGATTATGGTTTGCTATCCTCTCTTTTTTACTATTTTCCTTTATGCTAATTTACATAAAAATCTCGATTAATAAGCGCGTAAAATAAAAATAGGTCTCTTATTTATTGCGGATATATATTTAAAAATGTCTTATATAAATTATATAGTCAGAATTGTTTCACCATTTTTTAAATATCCGGTTAATGGTTCCCCCATATATCGAACATCAATTCCTAGTTTTATTAATGTGCTTGTAACTCCAAACTTATCACAACAGTCTTTACAAGCTTCAACATGCAGTCCCTGACCTAACATTTCAAGAACTTCTGTTTGTATCTGAGTATCATTTCCTACTAATTTCACAGAGGCTCCCCATATAATAACATTAACTTCCTGCCACCATTCTCTTTTCTTTGAGTTTATAGCATACATTGACAACATATTAAACACGGTATCTTTATTATCAGTTGTCCAAAGAATATTAATTTTATTCATAACATTATAATTTAGCAGTTATAAAATCAGTAAAGCTATTTATAAAAATAATACCACCAATAAGTATCTCCGTAGTTTCTACGCATTACATTTGCTTCGGTTGCAGGATTATTTTGTGCTTTCTTTAGTTTAATAAACTCTTTGAACTCTTCTAAAGTTACCTTATTTACATATACCACGGGAACTTTATTTAAATAATTGCATAGCACAGCAGCTTCTGCATAATGCTTTGGCATGGTTTTCTTATAATAATTCCAGTAACGTTTTAGTCCCCAACTCATTTTCTCAACATTCTTGTCGAGCAGAGCAGCCATTAAGTAATATTCGTATGCCACTTTATTATCCTGATTATCGCGATAGAAACTACAAATAAACTTATCATAATTTCCTTTAGTTGGAAATGGATAATAGTTATCAGACAATCTTTGCTTAATACCTCCAAACACCTGATCCTTATTCATAAGAATAGTAGAATCTGCTATTATTTCATAAAGTTCTTTTGCAAAATCACGATGAAATAATGTTTTATCCAGTATTTGCGCAGTTTGCTTAGTTGCATTTAAGTGTCCGTTTGCAGTGGCTATAAGTACATAATCCTTTAGCATTCTGAATGAATTTCTATTTTTAAGATAATCATTGTTTGCCCACTCCGTTGCAAGATGTTTGGCTCCTAAATAGAAATAAATCATAGCACCACCCGGATATGATGGTTTATCTTTATTATAATCAAAGAACAGACCATCAGATTTATAATTCTGTGTGTATTCAAACATTTTATCTCCTGCATGTCCAGAAAGAACTAAAGCTGTATTACGAAGCACGGTCATTTCTCTTGTAGGATGTGGAGCATCCTTTCCTGCCCGTAAAGCTTTGTTATAGTTCCTATTTTGTATGCTACGATCTATCACCATCTCGTATCTGAAGTCATCATTACTATTGGCCAGCGTAGCAGTAAGTGCAGACAAGATGAGTAAGCCAATTATATTTGTATATGTCCATCGGGCATAGGAAGTAATTCTATTTCCCATTGGAGGAAACATTTGCCTGATTGCAATTAACACGAAAAAGAGTAAAAGCAACAGATGTGGCAGCAGTTTCTCTGTTTTATAATCTACCGGGGTTATTGGATGAATGCCAAACAAAACCTGATTTGTAGTGAAATGTGGATATAATAAATATTTTGCAAGGACGAATAAAAGTCCCATTAACCCCAAAGACAATATACAAATAGAGAAAATATTGCTATTTCTTTTTGATAATGTTCCGCATAAGAGGATTAGCCCGAAAAAGAAAATTGCAGCACTACCCGAAAGACAAAAAAATAACAATGGAATTAACCAGCACAGAGTTATGAGGCTTTTTCGGGTATCTTGTATCTTTATAAAAGAATAATAGCTTAGCAGCAGAAAAAACAGACTAAGCACATAAGTAAAAATAGACTCCAGATGAGCCATCAAATAAAGCGAACGTCCTGCATCTGTAATAATAACCAAAAGAAGGAACGACGGAATATAGGAGACTATAAAATACTTCCTGTTAAAGTAAAACGATCTGTGAATGAGCCACTGAATTAGTTGCAAAAATGCAATAATAATAAGTGCTCCTATCCAGGGATAACACAGGAACTGAGTGAAAAAAGAAGCTACATAAAGAAGTATACCTCCCGGTTTACTTACTTTTTCCAGAAAGAAAGGAATGTCATAAGTAAAAAGAGATAAGTCCTCTGTTATATATAATAAATATCGGAAACTTACAGCCAGATAAACAAAGCTAAATAAAATAAAAAGAAACCCACTCACACAAGAGATTGTACGAGTGGCTTTTTTTTCTAAATGAGAGTTATAACTATACATAACCTATTCTGTTTTACGCAAAACTACTGCAGAGCGGGCTGGAATATATAGTTTTAACCACTCTTTATTTTCACCTTTATATAGCGGATCGAAATTTGTTAAATGTTTGATAGTGTCGTCTGCTAATCCATTTCCGCCAAATTCCTTAGCATCGGTATTCAGTACAACACTATACGAGCCTGGAGCAACAAGGAATCCATAATCGGTAAATGATTTAGCCGGATTAAAGTTAAATACGAAAACTAAATCCTCACGTTTATATGCCAATATCTGATCGCCGTCATTATGCCATATTTCCTCTATAGGAATATTCTGGAAATCTTTAACACCTTCAACCAATTCAATCATTTGTTGATCAAAATCGGCCAAATAATGATAAACCAACGTTTTACGATCTACAAGATCCCATTGACGACGTGCATATTTACATGACCAACCATTACCTTCACGCGGAAAATCAATCCATTCTGGGTGACCAAATTCATTTCCCATGAAGTTGAGATATCCTCCATTGATTGTAGTAGCGGTAACCAAACGGATCATTTTATGAAGAGCCATTCCACGATGCACAGTATAGTTTTCGCTACCTTTCTGCATGTGCCAGTACATATCAGCATCAATTAAGCGGAATATAAGAGTTTTATCGCCCACTAACGCCTGATCATGACTTTCTGCATACGAAATAGTTTTTTCGTCTTTACGACGATTGGTTACTTCCCAGAATATAGATGAAGGTTTCCAGTCCTCGTCAATTTTTTCCTTTATTGTCTTTATCCAGTAATCCGGAATATTCATTGCCATGCGGTAATCAAATCCATAGCCACCATCTTCTGTTTTAGCAGCTAATCCCGGCATACCAGAAACTTCTTCGGCAATTGTTATAGCCTCAGGATTTACTTCGTGTATAAGCTTGTTTGCCAATGTAAGATAACATATAGCATTGTCATCCTGATGACCATTGAAATAATCACCATAGCCTACAAATGCTTCTCCTAAACCATGACTGTAATAGAGCATAGAAGTTACGCCATCGAAACGGAATCCATCAAACTTGTACTCATCCATCCAGAATTTACAGTTTGATAATAAGAAATGAATAACCTCATTCTTGCCGTAATCAAAGCAAAGTGAATCCCATGCCGGATGTTCTCTTTTTTCTCCTTGATAGAAATATTGATAAGGATCGCCAGCAAAATTTCCTAATCCTTCTATTTCATTCTTGGCTGCATGAGAATGAACAATATCCATAATCACAGCAATACCTAATCCGTGAGCTGTATCAATCAACAGTTTTAACTCTTCAGGAGTACCGAAACGTGAAGATGCCGCAAAGAAATTAGATACGTGATAGCCAAAACTTCCATAATAAGGATGCTCTTGAATAGCCATAATCTGAATACAGTTATATCCAGCCTTTGCTATTCGTGGAAGTGTTTTTTCACGGAATTCATTGTAAGTTCCTACCTTCTCCTCTTGCTGAGCCATACCGATATGGCACTCATAGATTAAAAGTGGATCTTTTTTAGGAATAAAAGGTGTTTTACTAAACTGAAAAGCTTCTTCGGGAAACCACACCTGAGCAGAAAATATTTTGGTAATATCATCCTGCACTACACGTGTTGCCCATGCGGGAATACGTTCACCTTGTCCTCCCTCCCAGTAGATTTTCAGTTTATATAACTCACCATGTTTCAACGCATCGGCTGGTAATTTCAATTCCCAATTACCATTACCAATGCGTTGTAATTTATAAGATTCTTTTTCCTGCCAGTCACTGAATGTACCAATCATATAAATACAAGTGGCATTAGGAGCACTTTCACGGAATATCCATCCATCGTTGGTTCGGTGTAATCCAAAATACAGATATCCGGAAGCAAAGTCTGAAAGCGTTATTTTACCTTTTTCGGTTAATTCAGACTCTTTATAGAGCGCATGTTCATAGCGTCCTGTTATTGCTTCCTTATAGGGTTCAAGCCATGAGTCTCTCTTAATTAAATTCAGTGTCTTATTCATAGGTGTGTGTTGGTAAGTATAACTTAAGCTAATACTTTAACAATTACTTTCTTAACTCCTGTTTCAGTAATGCCAGGAGCGTGACCGTCTTCAGGGAAGAATATAGCAAACATTCCAGGTTTTACAGCTATATAACTCTCTGCTAGCCCTTCAAAGAAAGTAATATCTTTTTCTGCATTATAAGCAGCATCAGCAGGTTTACAGTCTGCACCAGCAGTGTATCCCATAACTTCTACACCCGACAATGGAATCTGAATATCAATAAACTTATTGTGTGTTTCCAATTTGGCTTGTTCCTTTGTTTTTGGGCTAGTCTGTGCTACATTAACAACTAAATCAGCACCTTTAAGTTCAGTTTTGCCTACTTCCATTTCCGAAAGATTATTCGATTTCAGAAATTCAACAGCCTGAGCAAAAAGAGGATTCAAAGAAACATATTTGTCCAAATTTTCAATTTTATCTACTACCATAACTTTTTAATTTATTAGATTAATAATTACTTATATTTTCTGGATTTTATTCAATTTCATCTATTACGTAATTGGTGAAGTCACAAAAACGCTTCAATTGTGTAAATACATCAGATACATTATCGAGCATCTTTTCATCCAAAAAGAACTCATCAGGAACCTGATAAGAACATATAAACTCCTTTGGTTTAAGGTAATCAATGTATTTAAAATCTTTAGGAAATCCTTTAGGTGCTGTTTTCAGAAAGCTCTCTCCGATAACAGGAAAGTACTTTTTAAAAGCAGGGTCTTCTACTATAGACATATACTCGTCTATGTTTTCATAAACAGACTGCCTGAGAGCTTTCAAAATGTTTGGAGGAGGACACCAGCTTCCACCTGCCATCAAACAGTTTCCAAGTTCCAGATGGACATAATATCCACAATGTTCAGATTTCTTTCCTCTGGAATTTATATATCCTCCAAAATGTGTTTTATAAGGAGTTTTATCCGGTGAAAAACGTGTATCTCGATAGATGCGAAAAGTGCAATCTTTCGCTTGAACGCCTTTTACACTTTCATCAAACAGAGATATCCGCTGAATAATAGCAGTCAGCAAGTTTTCAAATTCAGTCTGAGCTTTCAGATAATCGTCCTTATGATTATTAAACCATTCGCGATTATTATTTATAGATAGTTCTTTTAAGAACTGAAATATAACAGGTATATTCATTGTTGCATTTATCATTTTACCACTACAAACGTACTAAAATAATATTGTATTACCGTATATTTTAATGCAAAAATGAGATCAGTGCTATTCTTTACCCATTCTTACAACCTCAAGTAGCTGATTATGAAGTTTCCCATTTGAAGCAAGAACCTGATGTCCGGAATAAAACGTATCGCCTCCATCAAAATCTGTAACCTTACCTCCGGCTTGCATTAAGATTAATGTTCCTGCAGCTATATCCCATGGACCAAGAAACGCTTCTATACGTGCTTCAAACCGTCCGGCAGCTATATAACAAATTTCGGCTGCGGCAGCTCCCTGTAAGCGTAAACCTCCTGCTTTACCATATAGTTCCTGAACAATATGAAGAGCCATTGGTTTGTACTCTTTAGAATTATAAGGGAATCCCAAAGCAATAAACGCAGTATCCATTACATCTACATCCGAAACATGAATTTCATTGCCGTTTAAATACGCTTTGCTATCTTTCCATGCCCAGAAACATTCATCTCTGCATACTTCATACACAACTCCGATCAATAGTTCTGTTTTACTTCTCAATGCTATACTAACACAATAAGGAGCATTATTATGAATATAGTTTGTAGTTCCGTCAAGAGGATCAACCAGCCAGAAATACTCTTCTTCTCCATGAGAACCAGATCCTTCTTCTGCAATAAATCCTGCTTCTGGAATCAGTTCCGACAAACTGGCAACAACTCTGCGTTCCGACTCTTTATCTACGTATGATACATAATCGTGCGAATTCTTTTCTTCTACCCTATCTCTGTTAAAGTTGATACGTTCTCTCCGAAGAAAGGAGCCGGTTTCAATAGCCAGCTGACGTACTTTCTCTGTTATTTTTTCTAAATCTAGCATACCTATTTGTTTTTAATGAATCAAATGTACAGATTATTAATGTAAATGGAACTATAATGCTATGCAGAATTTCAGTTATTTGATGTTAATCACTTGAATATGCTGTAAAAGAATATGTTACATTACAAAAAAGTATTAGTCAATGTCTGAACATTATTCGCTATTAAATTCAAGTAAAATCAGCTACGGATTCTTTAATAATTTAATAAATAACAATCTGTATAAAACAAACACTCCCCGTATGTTTAAATCAACATACAGGGAGTGCTCTTTATTAATTTGTAGACTTGTTTACCAAGTATAGTTTATACCAAAACTAAGTAATTCCTTAAACTGGAAGTAAGATTTACCCGGGCGACGAGTAACACCATCATCAAATCGTCCGTGGAAGAACAGTTTGGTTGACAAATAACGGTTCAACACAAAGTTAAAGGTATTTTCCCATTCCGCTTCTACTTTTTTGTAGCTGGTGAAATAATACAAACGAGACTCCCAGGTTACCGATGGGAACATAGTCCATTTCATATTAGTCAGCAACTTAGAACCGACATCATGCAGGAATGTTTCTCCTTCTTTCAATCCATAACTTGTTTCATTCACTTTATCGTTTCCTACATATTTCATATTATATGCAGCAGGAGACATAACTACAGATAAAGTTAGCTTCTTTTTATTTACCTTATAATCCATACCAATACTTAAGTTGAAGTTGGCCGGAGCAAGGAAAGACGATTTAAGATTTCTGCTATTAGTAGAATAATTCTTAAAGAACTGAGTAGTGAACTCACCAGATATTGTATAATACCAGTTAGAAGCTGCTTTTAAACCTAGTTTACTAGACAAGCGAAGCAGGTCGGTGTTTATTCTATATGGACGTATAGTATCTGAAGACACAGTATTGAATCCTATTTTAGCTTCAAAAGTATTATCAAATTGAATTTTTTGCTGATCATTATAATTAGCAAATAATTGAAGATTCATCAATACAGAGTTTGTACTTTCGCCACCATTATACCAGTTGTCCGAAATATAGTTTTGAGTAAACTGCATAGATCCATTACCATAATTAACCCAGAAGTTAGGTTTCTGAATTGTTACTTGAACCTTCTCTACATGGTTACTCATAGGCTCTGGTTTAAAGAGCTTTATAACAGAAGTTTTAGGTCTTAATTCTTCTGTTTCTTCAACCCTATATATTGATTGCTTGGTTATATTATCTTCAAAATTAACAACCAGATCAGGATATCTAAGATATGTATATAGTAAAGCTTTATTTACAATATGGTTTATCCTTTCTGTCTGATTGAACGCATTTTTATCAATAGGGAACAACTCATCAAGAGGATACTCTTCCTTTTGTATTCCCAGTGGTTTCCACTTAGGATTATAAGCATCTGCTATTGGAGAATAATAATATGCAAGAGGCACAAACAATCTGTAGAATCTTGGCTCAAGCTCTATATTTCTAGCCTGAACAGAATCATTATTCAATGAATCCAACACTCCCAGATGACGATTATACAATGTAGTAAGTGCGTCACTGTACTTTTTCAGGAATACCGTATCCTGCTCAATTTTCTCCAAGGAAGAACGCTGACTTTTCTTATTATTAGCAAACGAAGTAAGCGTAAAAAACAATAATAAAATTAAAGTAAATTCTTTTTTCATACCGTATTTAAAAACTAATAAATCACAAAGCTACAATTAAATATTTAAATTGCATAAAGAATCCCCAAATATTGTTTTTTATAATAATTTTAAGTTGAAAATTTAACTACGTCCTCTTTTTTTAGTATTTTTGCGGTTTAAAAGGTCTATAAAACCGGCTTATTTAATTATAATAAAATAGTATTGTCGTGGGAGAAACAAAGTACATCTTCGTCACAGGAGGGGTTGCCTCTTCATTAGGTAAAGGAATTATTGCATCATCAATTGGTAAGCTACTTCAAGCAAGAGGCTATAAGGTAACTATACAGAAGTTCGATCCTTATATCAATATTGACTCAGGAACGCTTAACCCTTACGAACATGGGGAATGTTACGTCACAGTTGATGGTCATGAATGCGACCTTGACTTGGGACATTACGAAAGAATGTTGGATATTCAGACTACTAAGGCCAATAATATCACAACAGGACGTATTTATAAAAGTGTAATTGACAAAGAACGCCGTGGCGATTTCTTAGGTAAAACTATTCAGGTTATACCTCATATTACAGACGAAATTAAACGAAACGTTAAATTCCTTGGTAGTAAATACAAATACGACTTTGTAATTACAGAAATTGGTGGTACTGTTGGTGACATCGAATCTCTTCCATTTATTGAAAGCATGCGTCAGCTTCGTTGGGAACTTGGTAATAATGCGCTTTGCGTACACTTAACTTATGTACCTTATCTTGCTGCTGCTAAAGAGTTGAAGACTAAACCAACTCAACACTCTGTTAAGCAATTACAGGAATTAGGAGTACAACCAGATATCCTGGTACTTCGAAGTGAACATAATTTAAGTGACAACTTAAGAAAGAAAGTTGCATTATTCTGTAATGTGGAAGATAGAGCCGTAGTTCAGTCAACAGACGTACCAAGTATCTACGAAGTTCCATTAAAAATGCAGGAACAAGGACTTGATGAAACAATCCTTAGTAAAATGGGATTACCTGTTGGTAACAAACCAAACCTGGATTCATGGAAAGCATTTATTGAAAGAAGAAACAATGCAACCAAAGAAGTTAAAATTGCCCTTGTTGGTAAATACGTAGAATTACAGGATGCATACAAATCAATTCTAGAATCTCTTTCACAAGCAGCTACTTACAATGATCGTAAGGTTAAGATTGAATATGTACAGAGCGAAAAACTTACAGAAGCTAATGTAGCAGAGAAGTTAAGCGCTGTAGATGGTGTTGTTATCTGTCCGGGATTTGGTCCTAGAGGTATCGAAGGTAAGTTCGTAGCAGCAAAATATACCCGCGAAAATGATATTCCAACATTTGGTATCTGTCTTGGTATGCAATCAATCTGTATTGAATTTGCTAGAAACGTGTTAGGCTATGCAGATGCAAACTCTGTAGAGATGGACGAAAGCACTAAGTTCCCTGTAATAGACATTATGGAAGAACAAAAAGCAATTACCAACATGGGTGGAACTATGCGTCTGGGTGCTTTTGAATGTGTTATAGACAAAAAATCAAAGACTTACGAAGCTTATAAAAAAGAACATATCCAGGAACGTCACCGTCACCGTTATGAATTCAACAACTTATATAAAGCTGAATACGAAAAGGCTGGAATGAAGTGTGTGGGAGTTAATCCGGAGTCGGACTTGGTAGAAATTGTAGAAATACCTAATCTACGTTGGTATATAGGTACACAATTCCACCCTGAATACAGCAGTACAGTGCTTAATCCTCATCCACTGTTTGTATCCTTTATTAAGGCCGCTATTAATAAATAAGACTTTAAAAATATAAATGTATAACTTGTAATTATGGACAAAAACACCTTAGTGGGATTCGTACTGAT
>JGI20225J20221_1003348_pt1 | contig 15330 bp, 10 predicted proteins | sample BioMet4_FD_20221 | JGI IMG/M metagenome (IMG submission 20221) | reverse complement strand
AGGGAAAAAGAGGTGGACCGGATGAAGACCGAGTTCATCTCCACCGTGTCCCACGAGTTGCGCACGCCGCTCACCTCGGTGCTGGGCTTTGCCAAGATCATTCGGCGCAAGTTCCAGGACGACATCGTGCCGGTCCTGCCGGGCAGTGACGGTCGCATCGGCCGGTGCGCCGGTCAGATCCGCGACAATCTCGACATCATCCTGGCCGAGGGCCAGCGCCTGACCGAACTCGTGGACGACGTGCTCGACATCGCCAAGATGGAGTCCGGGCGCTACGAGTGGGATATGGCGCCGTTGTCCTTGGCCGAGGTGGCCGGCCATGCCGTGCGCGCCGTCTCGGGTTTGGTCGCGCGCAAGGGACTGGCCCTGGAGGTCCGGGTGCCGCCGGATTTGCCCGGGCTGCTCGGAGACCGGGACCGGCTGGTCCAGGTGTTCGTCAACCTCCTTGGCAATGCCGTGAAGTTCACGGACGCCGGCGGTATCGTACTGGAGGCCCGGCAGGCGGAGGACCAGATCCGGGTGACGGTGCGCGATACCGGAACCGGCATTGCCGAGGCGGATCTGGAGCGTATTTTTGAAAAATTCAAGCAGGCCGGCAACACCCTGACCGAAAAACCCAAGGGAACAGGCCTGGGTCTGCCCATTTGCCGCCAGATCGTGGAGCACCACGGCGGGCGTATCTGGGCCGAAAGCCGGCCCGGCGAAGGCAGTGCCTTCATTTTCACCTTGCCCCTGTGCCCCGGGCAGGGCGTGACCGTGGCCCCGTCCTGCCCGCTGCCGGTGGACGCCTGCCAGGAACCGGTCGAGGACTTGGGGCGGCGTCGGATTTTGGTCGTCGACGACGATGCTTCGGTGCGGCGATTTTTGGAAATGGTCCTGACCGATGCCGGGTATGCGGTGCTCCAGGCCGGGAACGGGGTCGAGGCCTTGCGTCTGGCCGCAGCCTGGCGTCCGGATTGCATCACCATGGATCTGCGCATGCCCGGCATGGACGGGGTGTCCACCATCCGGGCCTTGCGGGCCGAAGCCGAAACCCGGCATATTCCGGTCATCGTGGTCTCGGTGCTCTCCGCCCGGGAGCGGCGAGAGACCGGTGCCGACGCGGCCGTGGTCAAGCCCGTGGACCAGGAGGCGCTTTTGGCTACGGTGCGCGGTGTGCTGGAAGGGCACGACACCCAGGTGCGGCCGTGCCTGGTCTATTCACCGGAGGGCAGCCGGGCCCTGGGCAGCCGGTTTGTCATGTGCCCGGGCGCGGCCATGGAATGCAGTGACGAGGCGGAACTGTGGCGGGCCGTGGAAGGGGGCTTCAGCGGCACGGTCCTCGTGCCGGCCTCGCGCGGCCATGACCTGGACCTGGCCCGCCTCGCCGGCATGCCCGATATCCACGTCATCATCGTTCCCGATTAGCGCGAGGCGGGGAAGACGCCTCCGGTGGCTGGGGCGCTGCCCCAGACCCTGCCAGGGCGCTGCCCTGGACCCGCCGGGGGGATCATCCCCCCGGACCCCTGAAAGGGACAATTTTAAAGGTCCTGCTCAATGGGGAGCGGGGACATTGTGATGCGGCCCCTTTCGGGGTGGTCCAGGAGGGGAGTGACTCCCCTCCTGGCCGCCGGAGGCGTCTTCGCCTCGCCTTCCCCTATTGGCCGAATTCTTTGATCAGGGCGGCGATTTCCTCGCGGATGACGGCGGCGGCCGCCTTGGGCACGCCGCGCAGGATTTCCTGGGCCAGATCGGAGCGGAGTTTGGTCATGGCGTCTTCGAAGTCGCCGGTGGTGATCCGTTCCGCCAGTCCGGCCAGGGCTTGCTTGGCCGTTTCCAGGGCCGCTTCGCCGCTGGACAGGGACGGCAGCAGGGCCTCGCGCACCTGTTCGGCCAGGGCGTCGGGATCNAGGCGATCCGTCTCCAGGGCTTCGATGCGGGAGGCCAGGGCATCGCCCATGGCCGAGGCTTCGTCNCGGGCGGCTTGTTTGGCGGTGCGCAGCACCGAGGCCATGTCCACGGACAGGCTTTCGCGCAGGCCCGTCAGGGCATCGGCCAGGCCTTTGGGCGTCACGTAGGTGTCCGGGCCGGGCAGGTCCTGGCGCAAGGCGGCCAGGCGCGTTTCCAAAAGTTCCGCGAAATCGTCCAGCAACGCGGCCCGGTCGGGCGTTGCCTCGGGCAGCTTGGCCAGCAGCTCGTCCCGGGTTGCGGCCAGGGCGGAGGCCATTTCGGCCTGTCCGACAAAATCGCCGGTCTGGGGAAAGCCTTGGCGCAGGGCCTCGAAATCCGGGGTCAGGGCTGCGCGCAGGTCCTGGACAAGGCTGTCGCGGTCGGGCGTGGCCGTTTCGATGGCGGCCAGCAGCTCGGCGCGCAGGGCTTCCAGGTCCGGGGTCTCGGCTTCGGGCGTTTCGGCCGGGGCAAGTTCCAGACGCAGGGCATCGAGCCGCGAGTCCAGGGTCGCTTCCAGGCGATCGGCCAGGGTCTCGGCCAACGCTACGCCATTGGGCGCCTCGGGCAGGGCGCGCAACTGTTCGGCCAGGCCGGCCAAACCCGCTTCCAAGGTGTCCAGGCGCGCGACAAGGGCGGCGAACACATCCGCACCCGGCTGTTCGGGTTCCGGTTCGGGCTCGGGCCCCTTGGCCGTCTGGATGAGTTTGTCCAGGGCGTCCAGATCGATGGCCGGAGCGGTCGNGGCCACCGTGACCGGCGTCGGCACCGGGACCGCGACGGCCTCGGCCTCGGCCGGGACGGGCACGGGCTCGGTCGGNTCCTCCAGGGCGGGCAGATCGGCCAGTTCGGCCACATCCAGGGCTTCGTCGGGCGCGGCCGGNGTGGGAGACTCTTCCGGCAGTTCGCCGAGCAGGGCATCCATGGCCNNGGCGTCGTCGAGNCCGGGCTGNGGCTCCANTTCCGGCAGATGCAGGTCCGCGAGGTCCACCGGACTCGCNGTGTCATCCTCCGGGACGGCCGGCGTTTCGGAGGGNGCGGCCGNCGTGTCGAAATCGAGGTCGGTCAGGTCGATGCTGTCATCGGCGGCNGCTTCCGGAGTGGGNGCGGAGGCTTGGGGTTCGGTGTCGATGGNCGAATCGGCCGGCTCGTCCAAACCCAATCCGGACAGATCCATGATGTCATCGGCGGCNTCANTCGCGACCGNNGCNGTGGCCGGGGCCTTTTCCGGTTCCGGGCTGTCGAAATCGAGGCCGGCGAGGTCCACGAGGTCGTCGGCTGCGGCCTGGGATGCGGGAGCGGAAGGCGCAGGGGGCGTTTGCGCCGCATCGTCTTCGACAAGGTCCATGCCCTCGAGATCGATGAGGTCGTCGTCGGGCAAGGCCGCATCCGTCTCCGCGTTTTTGGGGGTGGCCGGTTCGGCGTCCCCGAAAAGATCTTCGAGTTCCTGTTCGAAACTCATGTCGGCGGGAGATTCTCCGCCGGCCGGCTTACCGCCGGGAGCGCCCTCTTCCACGAGGTCGGTCAGGTCAATGATATCATCGGCATCGGGAAGGGGTTTTTCGGTGGGCATGTCGCACCTCGGCCGGTTGCGGCGTCAGGGGGGCTTGGGAACGAGGCCGGAGGGGATAGGCCGCCGGCCTCGTGGGTCGCTGTGCTAGGCACCCTGCTTGGGATGGCATTCCGGGCACTTGGTCGGGCCCTTGGCTTCCTTCTTGTGGCAACCGATGCAGCTGCGTTCGCTCTGCATGTCGTGGTAGGCCTTGTAGAAGGACTTTTCGCTGGTTTTGTCCTTGGGATCGGTGCTGTCGTGGCAACCGGCCGAAGCGCACTTCTGGTTGGCTTCGCCCTTATGGTGGCAAATCTTGCAGTCGATCTTGGCGTGTCCCTTGTGGGAAAACTTCACCGGGGTCTTGGTGGCGGTCATGCCCGCGGGGGCCTGGATCGTGAGATCGGCCGGGGCCTCTACCGCCTGCAGCATGGGCAGGCCGATAAAGCCCACCAGCGCTGCGCAGGTCAGAACCATGAACAATGCTTTTTTCATCCCTCACACCTCCATACCAAGAATGAGATTTCAGATACCGTGTGTAAGTCCAGCCATGAACGGCTGTCAAGGTGGTGGCCTTGAAAACACGGGTAATATCAGGGTGAAACAGTGGGGAATACCGTGCCCAGGACATATTTTCCGGCATAGCCGCGCGGGGTGAGCACGCGTCCGGCCGCCAGCCGGGTGGCGCTCGAACCGATGAGCACCAGGGTGAGCATGTCGGCCCAGGCCGGATCGGCTGTTTCCAGCGGCGTGATGCGGATGTCCTGGCCGTCGCGGAAGGCGTTTTTGACCATGCCCACCGGGGTTTGCGGGTCGCGGTAGCGCCGGGCCAGGGCCAGGGCCGTCTCCAGATGGTCGGCCCGGCGCCGGGAGCGGGGATTGTAGAGCGCCAGCACGAAATCGGCGGACAGGGCCGCTTCCAGGCGCCGGCAGATGGCCTCCCAGGGCGTGAGCAGGTCCGACAGGCTGACCACGGCGAAATCGTGGGTCAAGGGCGCGCCGAGTAGGGCCGCCGCCGCGCATACGGCCGGAATGCCCGGTACCACGGAAAATTCCACCCGGTCGCTTAAATGCAGGCTTTCGAGCATCTCCAGGGCCAGCCCGGCCATGCCGTAGACCCCGGCGTCGCCGCTCGACACCAGGGCCACCTGCCGGCCGGTCTCGGCCGCGTCCAGGGCGGCCCGGCAGCGGGCCACCTCGCCGGTCATGCCCGTGGCGAGCACCTCCTTGCCGGCCAGGAAATCCGGCGGCACGAGGTCGATATAGGCCGTGTAGCCGACCACGAGATCGGCCACGTCCAGGGCCATGGCGGCCAGGGGCGCAAGCAATGACGCCGCGCCCGGGCCGAGGCCCACCACGGTCAGACGGCCAGGGCCGCCGTGGCCAGGGCCGATTTGGTCTTGGGGACCAGCAACCGGCCCCCGACACTGGCCGCTTTCGCCGCTGCCTCGCATACGCTTTCCACTCCCATGTGCTTGCCGACCACCGCCGAGGGATGCGGTACGGGTATGTCTGCCAGTTCCGCGGCGGTGAAAAATCGCGTGGCCACACCCAATGTCGCCGCTGCTTCCAGAAGCCCGGGTTCGTCGCGCTTGGCCTCGATGGAGGCAAGCAGGCCAAGGCTTTTGGGGCTGGCCTTGGCCTGCGCGCAGACCGCGTGCACGAGCTCCAAAATGGCCCCGGCCGGCGTGCCCCGGCGACAGCCCACGCCGACGACCAGGACCGGCGGGCGCAGATACAGTGTTTCCGGCGTTTCGGGTCCAAGCCGCCAGTCCACCACCACCAGCGGCTGGTCCGGACCGGGCGGTTCCGGTGCGGCCAGCCATTCGAAATGTTTGGCCTGTCCGGGATCGGCCAGGCTGAAAAAGCCCAGGGGATCATAGACCGCGACCGGTTCGCCGGAAGCCAGGGCCGCGTTGACCCGCCGGGTGGCCACGGCGTTGTCCAGGGCGAGCCCCAGGTCCCGAGCCAGCAGCTCCACGGCCGGGGCCCCGGCCGCGTCCGTGGCCGTGGTCACGACGGGCACCGCGCCGATCAGGCCGCCTACGGTCCGGGCCAGGGCATTGGCGCCGCCCAGATGTCCCGAGAGCAGGCTTATGGCGAACCGCCCCGTGTCGTCCACCACCACCACCGCCGGGTCCACGGCCTTGCCGCGCAGGTGCGGGGCGATGACGCGCACGGCAATGCCGCAGGCGGACAGGAAAACATGCGCCCGGTAGCGGTCGAAGGTCTCGGCCACAAGCGGCCCCAGGGCCGCGTACCGCTTGCCGGGCAGGGCCGGGTCCAGCCGCTCGGGGAGATACAGGACCGCGTCCAAGGCGTCGGCCAGCCGGGTGCCCAGTCGGGCGCCCCGGTCGGTGACGGCATATACGGCCGTGGTGGTCGTTTCGGACATGATGGCGGGAGTCTAGCCGATTTGGGGCTGTGGTGGAACAGGGAGGGGAGAGCCTCCGGCGGCGCTAGCAGGCGCAGCCCTTTGGAATCCCGTAACGCTGAAACTGGTTGGGAAGTCTGCGGCGGGTGCATGGCTCGGGAGGATTTTTTGCCTTGGGGCTAAAGACGTCAACGTCTCCTGCCGATAAGTATTCTGATACGGTGGGGTCTTTTCTTAAAGGTGCGGTTGCCGACGTCGCGTAGGCGACCACCGAGTCTGCCGTACCGAGGTGGAACGGGTTTCCAAAGGGCTACGCCCTTTGGCCGCCGGAGGCTCTCTCCCCACCCCACCCCTCGTCCTATGGAGGCGGACCATGGTCGATGCGGTGCAAAGCGGCGGATACGGGGTGCTCGGGCTCTACGGAGCCCAGGCTCCGGTCGTGGCCGAGTCGCCCGCGCCCCAGCCGGCCGTTACCGCCACGTCCCAGCCAACCGGTCAGGGCGTGGCCCTGGCCGCGCCGGTCATCGAGGCGGCCCAGGCCGTGGGCAGCGGGCCCGTGCCCCCGGCGGATGGCGGCAGTGCGGGCGGCGAGACCGCCGGTCGCGACTATGCCGGCGAAGGCCAGGCCCAGGCCCGGCAGACGGCCGTGGCGGCCAGTCTGGCCGGAGCGGCGGCAGTCGCGGGTCAAGGTGAGGCGGGCGCGACTACCGCGACCGGCAGCCGCAGCAACGGCAATGGGCAGGCCGCTCGGAGCTATGCCCGGACCGGGGCCGCTTCCTTGCCGCGAGCCGGGGCCATGTTCTCGGCCCGGGTATGAAGATTCAGGTCGAAAGGTCTCGTTAGGCGGGTTGGGAGGCCTGGGGCTTGGTGGCTGCGGTCTGACCGCCACGGGGCGGTTTGGGGAACGAGACCGTGACTATCGTGCCCCGCTCCTCGGATGTGGTCATGGCGATCTTGGCACCGTGGGTTTCGGCGATGAGCCGGGCGCCGTAGGTGCCGAGGCCGGTGCCGTCCTTCTTGCCGGCCGTGGCGAATTTTTCGAAAAAACGCGGGCGGATGGCCGCCGGCACCGCGCCGGCGTTGGACACGGTCACATCCAGGGTGGCGCCTTCCCTGAGGCCGATCACCACCCGGCCCCCCTGGGGCGAGGCTTCCAGGGCGTTTTTGATCAGGTTGGAGAGCATGGTGTAGAGCAGCATTTCCTCGCCGCGCACCGTGAAGACATCCGCGTCTCCCCGCACGGTGCCACGCACCTCGATATTCAGGGACAGCTCCCTGGCCTCGATCACCCCGCGCAATTCCCCGGAGATATTGTCCAGGATGGGCAACAGGTCCACCTGGGCCGGGGACAGCTCGTAAACGCCCCGTTCCATCCGGTAGAGGTCCAGGGACTGGTTGATCATGTTGAGCATGCGGTAGCCGGCGTGCTGCATGAGCTCCAGCATGTCGCACTGGCGGTCGGTCAGGTTGCCTTCCCGGCGCAGCAGCTGGGGCAGGGTGAGCACGGCGGTCAGGGGCGACTTGAGGTCGTGGCGGGTCATGCGCTCCACGTCCTCGCGCAGCAGCTCGGCCTTTTTGCGGTCGGCGATGTCGACGATGGTGTAGCCCAGGATGTCGGCGAAATGGGAGGCGAACTCCGAGCCCTTCTCGCTCGTGTAGCGGTCGGGGTTGGAGTCGAAGAAGCTCAGGATGCCGATGAGCTTTTGCGGCCCGAACTTGTCGCGCAAGGGGTAGATGAAGCACGACCCGAGCAGCAGCACCTTGCGTTCGGCGCAAAAGCCCGGTCCGAAAAAGCGTTCCGGATCGGGCACGGCGCTGATCGAGCCCATGAACGTCACCGGCCGTTTGGCCTCGGGCATGAGGTCGGCCAAGGCCTGGCGCAANGAGGCCGGATCGGTCAGNCGGGCCCCGGGCGGGGCAAAGGCCGCGAATTCGGTGGCGTCGAGCANCAGCCCCACGGCCCGCAAGCCGAACAGCTCCTTGACCCGGTCCAGGATGTCCGGCAGCTCCTCATGGGATCGCATCATCTCGACCACGCGGATGGCCTTGCGGAATTTTTCAAAGGCCGTGAAGCTGCCTTCNAACCGGTCGACCACGGTCTTGAGCTTGGCTTGCAGGTCCACGCACTGNTTGCGGTTGCGCTCGGTGTCCTTGCGGCAGTCGAGNAGTTCCGCCCGGGCCAGGGCGGCGGCATTGGCCCGCATCTTGACCGCGCGACGCANCTCGGCCGTCAACCGCTTGAACTGGTAGGAATTATGGTCCTGGAAGGCCTCCTCCAGNTTGGCGAGGCGGTCGGAAATATCCGGGAAATCGAAAGTNTCGGNCATGATTGCGAACGATCAATCCGNCTGGGCCGGCGCCAANCGTGAGCGATAGACGCCGTAGACCTGGGCATCGCCGGTCGTGCGCACGGTCACGCCGGAAGCCGGGTCCGTATTGCCGCCACGGGCGCATCCGGCCAACGCCAGACAGCCCAGAAGACAGATGGTGCACAACAGACGGAACATAGTCATCTCTCCTGATTTCGCCGCCGGCAACGAGGCCAGCAAGCGTGCCACAGGCCGCCACCCTACGGCAAGGCCGCGCCGGGTGCAACGGCCGGTAAACCGAGCCTTTTGACAATCGCCCACGGCGCAGGTACAAGCCCAAGCGTCGTTGCCATCCGCAATCAATCCAATCCGCGGGGCGCCAGTCGCGACCACTGGTTCGCGGTTGGCGCGTCGGGCCCCATGCTCGTGTTGCCGTGGAGGGGAACGCATCCCTATGAAACAGATTCGTCGTTTTGCCATGTTGTTTGTGGCCGTCCTGGCCCTGGTCGGGGCGCCTCTTGTCGGCGATGGTGTGGCTTTGGCCAAGCATGCCCGGCAGGAGACCAAACACGAAGCCGCGGCCAAGTCGGCCAAGCCCGCCAAATCCGGCAGGTCCGCCAAGTCCGCCCCGGCCGTCAAGGCCAGGCGCGCGGCCGCCGTGGCCAAGCCCGAGAAGGCGGTCCGGTCCGGGCGCAAGGGGCGCCATGTCCGCTCCAGGGTGCCGGTCGAAAACGAGGAAGGTGATGTCGGTGCCTGCGCCGTCACCGGGTTGACCGTCAAATCCGCCATCCTGTTCAACGCCAATACGGGCGAGGTGCTCTACGAGCAGAATCCCGATTTTCAGATTCCGCCGGCCTCGCTGACCAAGGTCCTCACCCTTTATCTGATCTTCGACGCCATCCGCGAGGGCCGGTTGCGCCCCTGGGACGTGGTGGACGTGTCCGAGCGGGCCAGCACCCAGGGCGGTTCCAACATGCACCTGCGCAACGGCGAATCGATCAAGGTCACGGAGCTTATCAAGGGCATTGCCGTGGCCTCGGCCAACGACGCCTGCATGGCCATGGCCGACTACCTGTCCGGCGGCAACGTGGACGCCTTTGTGGCGCTCATGAACGCCACGGCCAAGCGCCTTGGCATGGCCAATTCGGTGTTCATCAATCCCAACGGCCTGCCGGCCGACGGCCAGCTCACCACGGCCCGGGACATGCTCAAGCTGGCTAGCTCCTATCTGGAGCAGTTCCCCAAGGCGCTCACCATCCATTCCATGCAGTTTTTCACGCATAACAACCGCCAGCGCCACAACGCCAATTCCCTGCTCGGCACCTACGAAGGGGCCGACGGGCTCAAGACCGGGTTCGTGTGCGCCTCGGGCTACAACATTATCGCCACGGCCAAGCGCGGCGAAACACGGCTCATCGCCGTGGTGCTCGGCTCGCGCAATCCCCGGGTGCGGCAGCGGGAGACCACCAAGCTGCTCGATCGGGGCTTCAAGATCGCGGAAGCCAAACTGGCCGAAGCCAAGCGGACCGGAACCCAGCCACCCCTGGCGGCGGCGCCCGTGGCGGCACCCGTGACTGCGCAGGGACAGGCGCAGCCCTAACCCTTTCGGTTACAACAGGGGCCGGTAGGGGCCGGGAGGAGGCGGAGGGGAAANGCGCCCGTGGCGGCACCCGTGACTGCGCAGGGACAGGCGCAGCCCTAACCCTTTCGGTTACAACAGGGGCCGGTAGGGGCCGGGAGGAGGCGGAGGGGAAAAGCCTCCGGCGGCCAAAGGGCTCCCGCCCTTTGGAAACCGGGAAGGGGTGCGGCAAGCGATTGTACCGCCACCCCAGCCAGGGTCGTCATCAGGATAAAAGAAGTGAAGGGGAATGCTGGCCGCATTCCCCTTTCTTTTTAGGGCCGTTGCAAAACCTCGGTTCCCTCGCAACATCCTGTAGCAACAAAAGAGAACGCCTGCCCCTTTAGGGGTTTCCAAAGGGCAGCGCCCTTTGGCCGCCGGAGGCTCCTCCCCCCAACCCTCCGCCGCTCCCGCCGTCTCATTCCGGCTGGCGCCGGGCGTCCAGGTAGTAGAGCACCGGCACGACCATGCGCGAGAAGATGGTGGCGGCCACTTCGCCGGCCATGAGCGAGATGGCCAGGCCCTGGAATATCGGGTCGAACAGGATCACGAAGGCGCCGGCCACCACGCTTATAGCGGTGAGCAGCATGGGCCGGAAGCGCACGGCTCCGGCTTCCTCCACGGCATCGGCCAGGCTCACGCCCTCGCCGCGCCGCATCTCGATAAAATCCACGAGGATAATGGAATTACGCACAACGATGCCCGCGCCGGCGATGAATCCGATCATGGACGTGGCCGTGAAAAAGGCTCCGGCCAGGGCATGGGCGGGAATGATGCCGATCAGGGACAGGGGAATGGGTGCCATGATGGCCAGGGGCGTGGTGTAGGAGCCGAACCAGCCCACGACCAGAATGTAGATGAGCACCATGACCACGGCAAAGGCAATGCCCATGTCCCGGAACACCTCGTAGGTGATCTGCCATTCGCCGTCCCATTTGAGGCTGTAGTCGACGGTCTGGTCGGGCATGGCTGTCCAGAGCACGGGCAGGGGCGCCTTGCCAGCGGTCTGCCAGGCGCCCTGGCCCGTGGCGGCCAGCTTTTCCAGGGCGGTGTTTATCCGGTTCATGGCGTAGATGGGGCTTTCCTCGCGGCCGGCCACGTCGCCGGTCACGTAAACCACGGGCACGAGATTTTTGTGATAAAGCGCCGTGGGCGAGCTGGTTTCGCTGACAGCCGCGATCTGGGACAGGGACACCATGCGGTCGTTGTCCCCGCGCACGGCCAGGTCGTCGAGGTTGCGGGCGTCGGCCCGGGCGGACACGGGCAGCCGCACCACGATGGGTGCGTCTTCCCGGGCGGCGGCGTCGTGGAGCAGGCCGGCCGTGGTGCCGGTGAGGGCGGCGGACAGGTCGCGCAGGGCCCGGTCCGGGTCCACGCCCGCGGCCAGGGCCTTGTCGCGCTCGATGCGCACCACCCGTTCGGGCCGGGGATCATCCACGTACCAGTCCACGTCCACCACATCCTGGGTGTGGCGCATGATGTCGCGCACCTGCCGGGCCACGTCCTGGCGTCCGGCGTCGGTCGGGCCGTAGACCTCGGCCACCAGGGTCTGGAGCACCGGCGGTCCGGGCGGCACTTCCACGGTCTTGAGCTTGGCGCCGTAGCGCGTGGCTATAGGGAGCCAGGCTGTTGCGGATGGCCTTGGCGATGGCGTGGCTTTGGAGCGACCGGTCTTCCTTGGGCACGAGGTTGACGGTGATTTCGGCCTCGTTTTGGGCGTCGCGCTGGTAGTAGTGGCGGATGAGGCCATTGAACGTCATGGGCGCGGCCGTGCCGGCGTAGATGACCGCGTCGGTCACCTCGGGCCGGGACAGGATCATGTCGGTCAGCTCCCGGGACACGGCCGTGGTGCGCTCCAAGGTAGTGCCGCGCGGCATATCGACCACCACCGAGACTTCGCTTTTGTTGTCGAAGGGCAGCATCTTGACCAGCACGGCCTTGGCCGGAAACAGCGCGCAGGCCCCGGCGAAGAGCAGCCCCACCACGCCGAGGAACCCCCAGCGCCAGGCCGGCCGTTTGAGCAGCCGGTCCATGAGCCAGCGGTAGGCCCGGGTCCCGAGGTCGTCCGGGATTTCGGCGTGGGGCTTGACCTCGGGCACCAGGGCCCGTTTGGCCGTCCAGGGGGTGATCAAAAAGGCCACGGCCATGGACAGGAGCATGGCCACCGAGGCGCCGATGGGCATGGGCCGCATGTAGGGTCCCATGAGCCCGCCGACCGAAGCCATGGGCGCGATGGCGGCGATGACCGTGAAGGTGGCCAGGATCAGCGGCGCGCGGACCTCGCCCACGGCCTCGACAATGACCCGGGCCAGGGGCTTGTCGCGGCTGCCGGGCAGGCCCAGGTGGCGCACGATGTTTTCCACGTCCACGATGGGGTCGTCGACCAGGATGCCGATGCAGAAAATGAGCGCGAACAGCGTGACGCGGTTGAGGGTGTAGCCCATGAGCCAGTAGGTGGCGAGCGTGATGGCGAGTGTCACGGGCACGGCCACCATGACCACGATGCTGGCTCGAAATCCGAGGAACAGCGCCACCACTCCGCCCACGGTCACGGCGGCCAGGATGAGATGCTTGAGCAGCTCGTCCACCTTGTGCCGGGCCGTTTCGCCGTAGTCGCGGGTGACGGTGATGTTGAGGTCGTCCGGCAGCAGATAGCCGCGCAGGGCCTTGATGCGGCGCAGGGCCTCGGTGCTGATGCGCGAGGCGTTTTCCCCGGCCCGCTTGGCCACGGATAGGGTCACGGCCGGATGGGCCTCGTTGACCCCGCCGACGCTTTGCTGACCAACCCCTTTGAGTCCCTGGCCGGGCACGAAAAACACATAGTCCCCGGGCTCGTCGAACCCGTCCTTGACCGTGGCCACGTCGGCCAGATACACGGGCCGGCCCGAACGCACGGCCACCACAGCCCGGGCCAGTTCCTTTTCGGTGCGGAAGAAGTTGTCCAGGCGCACGGCCACGGCCTGGCCGTTCTGGAAGGACTCGCCGAGCACCTGCCCCTTGTTCTGCACATCCAGGGCATTGAGAATATCCACCGGGTCCAGGCCCTGGGCGCGCAGCCGGTCGGGGTTCATTTCCACCATGACCGCGCGCTTGCGCCCGCCGGTGACGGTGGTCTCGCCCACGCCCTCGATGCGGCGCACCTCGTCGTTGACCGCGCCGGCCATGGTGCGCAGCTGCCGCGAGTCGTAGTTCCCGCCCCAAAATGCCACCACGAGCACGGGCACGTCGTCGATGGAATGGGGCTTGAGGATCGGATTGCCGCAGCCCGGCGGAATCCAGTCCAGATGCTGGTAGAGCTTGGCATAGGTGGCGACCACGGCCTTTTCCGTGTCCGAGCCCACCTTGAACCGGACAATGGTCAGGGCCTGGCCGTCGGCCGCCGTGGAATAGACGTACTCCACGCCCGGAATCTCCCAGACGATCTTCTCCATGGGGCCGATGACCCGGTTTTCCACCTCCTTGGGGGTGGCGCCGGGCATGGACACCTGGATATCGATCATGGGCACGATAATCTGCGGTTCTTCCTCGCTCGGGGTGGCAAGCACCGACAGCACGCCGGTCAGAACCGCGGCGATGATCAGAAGCGGGGCCAGCTTGGAGTCGACGAACAGGGCGGTGACGCGGGCCAGCCAGTCGGACTGGTGGCCGTGATGGCCGGAGGTGGTCATTTCGCGGCTCCGGCCAGACGGTCGCCCTCGCGCAGGGTGGCGCCGGGATCGCAGGCAATGCGGTCGCCGTCGGACAGACCGCTTATGACCTCGACGAAGCGTTCGCGTCCGGTTTCGCCAAAGGCTTCCGAATCGGTCAGGTAGGTGCGGCCGTGGAAGTCCACGGCAAGGAACGTGGCGCCGGTCTTGACGACTCGGAAGTGGAGCACGCCGTCGGTGTCGGCCACGGTCACCGTGGGCAGGTCGCCGCGCTTGGCCAGGCAGGCTTCGGGCACGAGCAGTTTTTTGGTCACGCGCGCCGGCACGAACACCCGGCCGAACATGCCGGCCCGGGGCGGGGTGTCGGTGCCGGGCACCGGATGGGGCAGAGCGCATTTGAGCTTGAAGGTGCGACTGGCCGGATCGACCCGGCCGACCACCGCCCGCACCGTGACGGCAAAGGGATCGTGGGACAGGGACGGGATCACGGCGAGCAAGGTCTGGTCCTGGCGCAGGCCGGCCATGAGGGATTCGTCCACCTGGGCGGTGAGATCGTAGTCGCCGGTTGCGGCGTCCACCAGGGCGAGCGGTGCGCCGGCCGTGACAAAGGCGCCCTGGTCCACGTAGCGCTTGGCCAGGATGCCGTCGAAGGGGGCGATGATGCGGGTATAGCTGCGCAGGGCGGTCAGTTCGCCCATCTTGGCCACGGACGTGGCTTCCTGGGCGGCGGCCGCCTCGACCTGGCGGGAGAGGGCGTCGTATTCGGCCTTGGCCTTGTCGAAGTCTTCCTGGCTCACGGCCCGGCCAGCCAGGAGCTTGCCCATGCGCTCCATGGTGGTCTTGGCCAGGGCGGCCTTGGCGGCCAGGGCCTGTTTTTCGCGGGCGGCCTGCTCCCGGGAGGCGACAAGCCCTTGCTCCTGGCTGGTCAGGTCCTTGTCGTCCAGGCGCATGATGAGGGCGCCGGCCCGCAGGAGATCGCCTTCCTGGGCCGACACGGCCTCCACCGTGCCCGAGACCTTGCTGGCCAGGGTCACGCTTTGGGCGGATTCGACCTGGGCCGGAAANGACCGGCATTCCACCACTTCGCGCAACGTGGCCGGTTGCGTGACCGCCGTGACCACACGTGGCGGCTTGGTGGCCTCGGGTTTTTCACCGGAACAGCCGGTCAGACAGACCAGGACGCACAGGAGGAGCAAGGGTCGTATGCGCATGGTTTCATGCAATTCCACGCCGACAGGCTGTTGTCAATCCGTTCACCGCTTCGGTCCTGTCCGGTACTACAGACCGATGGGTATTTCAGAGAGAAGTGCTAGAGAATAGGTTCTAGGGCCCAGGAAAGCGCCAGGGTGCCATGGGCGCCAGATTGACGGCGTCCACGCGCCAGCACTCCGGGGTGAGGGACAGGATGTTGCAGCGGCAATAGTCCTGGCCCAGACGGAAGAGGTGATCCAGATCAAGGCCCAGGGCATGGCAGAGGATGGTGCGGTTGACCCCGCCGTGGGCCACGACCAGGACATTGCCTCCAATTGCGGCCAGGGCGGCGATGGCGGGCACGGCCCGGGCCTGGACATCGGCGAAGCTCTCGCCACCTTCGGGCCGGCAGGTGGCCAGATCGCAGCCCCGGCGTTCGTAGGCCCCGGGAAAGCGTTCCTGGACTTCCTCCACGGTCAGTCCTTCCCAGACGCCGAGGTGGATTTCGCGCAGCCTGGGTTCGGGCCGTACGGCCAGGTCGCGGCCATGAAGGACAATGGCGGCGGTCTCCTGGCAGCGGCAAAGGTCCGAGGCCACGACCGCGGACAGGGGCAGGTCGGCCAGGACCTCACGCCAGGCTTCGGCCTGGGCCCGGCCGGCGTCGGTCAGGGGATGATCGGTCTGGCCCACGAACCGGCGAGGCCGCACCTGGGGGA
>JGI20225J20221_1003199_pt1 | contig 15335 bp, 12 predicted proteins | sample BioMet4_FD_20221 | JGI IMG/M metagenome (IMG submission 20221) | reverse complement strand
GTAAAGAGAAACGTGACGCTGTATCTAATCGTCAGCAGGCTCTTGAAGATCAGGAAATGGCAGACAGCAGAATACTTAAGCTTACAGAGTTTGTAACAGCAAACGAGTTGGCAAGTATGATGGACGTTACTGTAAACCAGGTTATTGCTACTTGTATGAGTATTGGTATGATGGTTTCTATCAACCAGCGTCTTGATGCTGAAACAATTAACATTGTGGCTGATGAGTTCGGATTTAAAACTGAATATGTTAGTGCAGATGTATCTGAAGCAATTGTTGAGGAAGAGGACGAAGAAGGCGACTTGGAATCTCGTGCACCAATCGTAACTGTAATGGGGCACGTTGACCACGGTAAGACTTCATTGCTTGACTATGTTCGTAAGGCTAATGTAATTGCCGGTGAAGCCGGAGGTATTACTCAGCACATTGGAGCTTATAATGTGAAACTTCCTGATGGTAAGAGAATAACATTCCTGGATACTCCGGGTCACGAAGCATTTACTGCTATGCGTGCTCGTGGTGCNAAGGTAACAGATATCGCNATTATTATAGTTGCTGCCGATGATGATATAATGCCTCAGACAAAAGAGGCTATCAATCATGCTGTAGCTGCCGGTGTTCCTATCGTGTTTGCAATTAATAAGGTTGATAAACCGAATGCAAATCCCGAAAAGATTAAAGAATCATTGGCTCAAATGAATTTCTTGGTAGAAGAATGGGGTGGTAAATACCANTCTCAGGATATTTCCGCNAAGAAAGGTGATGGAGTTCATGAATTACTTGAAAAAGTATTGCTTGAGGCTGAATTNCTTGANTTGAAAGCTAATCCNGATCGTCGTGCAACAGGTTCTGTNATTGAATCAACNTTAGATAAAGGACGTGGTTATGTTGCTACTGTTCTGGTATCAAACGGAACAATAAAGATGGGTGACATCGTATTGGCAGGAACAAACTTCGGTAAGGTAAAAGCTATGTTTAACGAACGTAATCAACGTATTAAACAAGCTGGTCCTTCAGAACCGGTATTGATTCTTGGTTTGAATGGTGCTCCAACTGCTGGTGATACATTCCATGTACTCGAAACAGAACAGGAAGCTCGTGAAATTGCCAACAAACGTGAACAATTGCAACGTGAACANGGCTTACGTACTCAGAAACTTCTTACTTTGGACGAAGTTGGCCGTCGTATTGCTCTTGGTAACTTCCAGGAATTGAATATTATCGTGAAAGGTGACGTGGATGGTTCTATCGAAGCATTGTCCGACTCATTGATCAAGCTTTCTACTCCACAGATCCAGGTTAACGTACTTCATAAGGCAGTAGGTCAGATTTCTGAATCAGATGTAACTTTGGCTGCGGCTTCCAATGCAATTATCATTGGATTCCAGGTACGCCCATCAGCTTCTGCACGTAGATTTGCAGAGCAAGAAGGAGTTGATATCCGTATGTACTCTATCATCTACGATGCTATTGAAGAGGTGAAGGCTGCAATGGAAGGTATGCTTGCTCCGGTTGTTAAGGAAGAAGTTACTGCAACTATTGAAGTTCGCGAAGTATTCCATATCACTAAGGTGGGTACAGTAGCAGGTGCAATGGTTAAGGAAGGTAAGGTTAAACGTTCTAACAAAGCTCGTTTGATTCGTGATGGTATTGTAATCTTTACAGGAGAAATCAATGCTCTGAAACGTTTCAAGGATGATGTGAAGGAAGTTGCTGTAAACTATGAATGTGGTATCAGTCTACAAAACTATAGTGATATTAAGGTAGGTGATATTATTGAATCATTTGAAGAAGTTGAAGTGAAACAGACTTTATAATAAATTGATTAGCCAAAATGCCAATAGGCAAATTGGCTTGTCAATAAGACAATAACAACGTGCCGATGTGCTGACGTATCTTTTTGATATAGTAACAGGCACATCGGCACGTTTTTTGTTATATATAAAATAATGAGAACAATTGATATATTGTTATTGCTGGTTATTGGAGCCGGCGCAGCAAAAGGATATTTAAAAGGAGGAGTAAAGCTCTTGCTTTCCACGGTAGGATTAATAGTAGGCTTGTATATTGCCAAATTAATGTATATACCGTTTGCAGAAACACTTTGTCCGTCTTTTACAAAATCAATGACGTTTGCCAGAGCTCTCGCTTTCATTATAATATGGGTAGCTGTACCTTTACTGTCAACATTGGCAGGTGGATTTTTTACCAAAACGCTCGAAGCTATGCATATTAATTGGTTAAATAAATGGGCCGGTGCTTTGCTGGGCGGATTAAAATATCTTATATTAGCAAGCCTGTTTATTAATGTACTGGAGTTTATAGATAGTAGCAACCATCTTATTTCGCAAGATAATAAGAAAGAAGCCATCTTATATTATCCAACACAAAAGGTAGCAGGAATCGTATTCCCATTGGTTAAAGAAGTATCGAATAAATATATTCATTAAATATGCAACAAGAAGAACCCAATAAATATTTAAAGGAGATCACGGAAGAAAAGTACAAGTATGGCTTTACTACCGATGTGCAGACTGAAATTATCCCTGTAGGGCTTAATGAAGATGTCATTCGCCTGATCTCTGCTAAGAAAGATGAACCGGATTGGTTGCTGGAGTTTCGCCTCAAGGCTTACCGCCATTGGCTGACTNTGGAAATGCCTACATGGGCACATCTTACTATTCCTGAGATTGATTATCAAAGTATAAGTTATTATGCCGACCCTACCAAAAAGAAAAAGGGACCAAAATCGTTGGATGAGGTTGATCCTGAACTGATCAAAACATTCAATAAACTTGGTATTCCTCTCGAGGAACGTCTGGCATTAAGCGGAATGGCTGTTGATGCTGTAATGGACTCGGTTTCTGTTAAGACTACNTTTAAGGAAACGCTNATGGAGAAAGGAATTATCTTTTGTTCCTTTAGTGAAGCAGTTCGTGAGCATCCCGATTTGGTTAAGAAATACTTAGGCAGTGTAGTGGGCTATAGAGATAATTTCTTTGCTGCACTAAACTCTGCAGTATTCTCTGACGGATCGTTTGTTTATATACCAAAGGGTGTACGTTGCCCTATGGAACTTTCTACCTATTTCCGTATAAATGCTGCCAATACAGGTCAGTTCGAAAGAACACTGATTGTAGCCGATGACGACGCTTACGTAAGTTATCTGGAAGGTTGTACTGCTCCAATGCGTGACGAAAACCAATTGCATGCCGCAATTGTGGAAATCATTGTTCACGATAGGGCAGAAGTAAAATACTCAACTGTTCAGAACTGGTATCCGGGTGACAAAAATGGTAAAGGTGGAGTATATAACTTTGTAACCAAACGTGGTATTTGCAAAGGCGATGATTCTAAACTCTCCTGGACTCAGGTAGAAACAGGATCGGCTATTACCTGGAAATATCCAAGTTGTATTCTTGCAGGAGATAACTCCGTGGCAGAATTCTATTCAGTGGCTGTTACTAACAATTATCAGCAGGCAGATACGGGAACAAAGATGATTCACTTGGGAAAAAATACCAAGAGTACTATCATGTCTAAAGGTATCTCTGCCGGAAAGAGCCAGAATTCATATCGCGGACTGGTTAAGGTTGTAGAAAAAGCCGAAGGTGCACGTAATTATAGCCAGTGTGACAGTCTTTTGTTAGGCGATAAATGCGGAGCTCATACGTTCCCATATATGGATGTTCATAATGAAACAGCAATAGTTGAACACGAAGCTACTACATCAAAGATTAGTGAAGATCAGCTGTTCTATTGTAATCAGAGAGGTATCTCAACAGAAGATGCAATTGGTTTGATTGTAAATGGATATGCAAAAGAAGTAATTAATAAACTTCCGATGGAGTTTGCTGTAGAGGCCCAGAAGCTGCTACAGGTTTCTTTGGAAGGTTCAGTAGGATAAATAAAAACAAAAAATAATATGCTCGAAATAAAAGATTTGCATGCCAGTATTAATGGCAAAGAGATATTAAAGGGTATAAACCTGACAGTGAAACCGGGAGAGGTTCACGCCATTATGGGACCTAATGGTTCAGGGAAAAGTACATTATCTTCCGTGTTAACCGGTAATCCGGCTTTTGAAGTAACTAAAGGATCTGTTCATTTCTACGGAAAAGACCTGTTGGAACTTCCTCCGGAAGACCGTAGCCGTGAAGGTATTTTCCTTAGTTTCCAGTATCCGGTAGAGATTCCGGGTGTAAGTATGGTAAACTTTATGCGTACTGCTGTTAATGAACATCGTAAATATAAAGGTCAGCCTTCTCTTACTGCCAGCGAATTCCTTAAACTGATGCGTGAAAAACGTGCGGTTGTTGAACTGGATACTAAATTGGCAAACCGTTCTGTAAACGAAGGTTTCAGCGGTGGTGAGAAGAAAAGAAATGAAATATTCCAGATGGCTATGCTGGAACCACGCTTGTCTATTCTTGACGAAACAGACAGTGGACTTGATATTGATGCTCTTCGTATTGTAGCTAATGGAGTGAACCTGTTGAAAACTCCGGAAAACTCTACAATTGTGATTACTCACTATCAACGATTGCTCGACTACATCAAACCAGATATCGTACATGTGCTTTATCAGGGAAAGATTGTAAAGACTGCCGGACCGGAATTAGCTCTTGAACTTGAAGAAAAGGGTTATGACTGGATTAAGAAAGAACTGGGAGAATAAATAATTAATTTGTCTGCATTCCATTTGTAGTGTAGACAATTAACATCTAGAATTATGGTAGAACAACAATATATCGACCTCTTTTCTCAGTGTGAAGGGATGATTTGTTCACACAGTGCTGAAGTTCTGAACGCAAAGCGTGCAGAAGCTTTTGCCGACTTTGAACGATTAGGCTTACCCACCCAAAAACTGGAAGATTATAAATATACCGATGTAAGCGAAGCCTTTGCTCCGAACTACGGACTGAATCTGAACCGTCTGGAAATACCGGTTAATCCGTATGAAGTATTTAAATGTGATGTGCCCAACATGAGTACCTCACTTTACTTCGTGGTTAATGATGCTTTCTACTCCAANGAACCACGCTTGTCTATCCTTGACGAAACAGACAGCGGACTTGATATTGATGCTCTTCGCATTGTAGCTAATGGAGTAAACCTATTGAAGACTCCGGAAAACTCTACAATTGTGATTACTCACTATCAACGATTGCTCGACTACATCAAACCAGATATCGTACATGTGCTTTATCAGGGAAAGATTGTAAAGACTGCCGGACCGGAATTAGCTCTTGAACTTGAAGAAAAGGGTTATGACTGGATTAAGAAAGAACTGGGAGAATAAATAATTAATTTGTCTGCATTCCATTTGTAGTGTAGACAATTAACATCTAGAATTATGGTAGAACAACAATATATCGACCTCTTTTCTCAGTGTGAAGGGATGATTTGTTCACACAGTGCTGAAGTNCTGAACGCAAAGCGTGCAGANGCTTTTGCCGACTTTGAACGATTAGGCTTACCCACCCAAAAACTGGAAGATTATAAATATACCGATGTAAGCGAAGCCTTTGCTCCGAACTACGGACTGAATCTGAACCGTCTGGAAATACCGGTTAATCCGTATGAAGTATTTAAATGTGATGTGCCCAACATGAGTACCTCACTTTACTTCGTGGTTAATGATGCTTTCTACTCCAAAGAACAACCAAAAGTAGAATTACCGGAAGGCGTATTGATGGGTAGTCTGAAAGAAATGGCCGAATCACATCCTGAATTGGTAAGCAAATACTATGGTAAGCTGGCTAAAACTTCAGAAGATGGAGTAACAGCCTTCAATACAACGTTCGCACAGGATGGTGTTTTCCTTTATATTCCTAAAGGAGTAGTTGTGGAACGCACCATTCAGTTGGTGAATATCCTTAGGGGAGACGTGGATTTTATGGTCAATCGTCGTGTTCTTGTGGTGCTTGAAGACGGAGCGCAAGCCAAACTATTGGTTTGCGACCATGCACAAGACCAGGTGAACTTCCTCACTACTCAGGTTATTGAGGTTTTTGCAGGCAAGGATTCTGTTTTCGATATGTATGAACTTGAAGAAACACATATTGCCAGTACACGAATCTCTAACTGTTATGTTCGTCAGGAAGCAGGTTCCAACCTTCTTCTTAACGGAATGACACTGCATAACGGTACTACACGCAACCGTACCCACGTTTTACTGGCAGGAGAACATGCCGAGATAAACCTTTGTGGTATGGCTATTGCTGATAAGAATCAACATGTGGACAATCATACATTTATTGACCATGCTGTTTCCAACTGTACCAGCAACGAACTCTNCAAGTATGTGCTNGATGATGANGCTCGCGGAGCTTTTGCCGGAAAAGTACTGGTTCGCAAGGATGCACAGAAAACATTCTCGCAACAGACAAACCGTAATCTTTGCATAACCAAAGAATGCAGAATGTTTACCCAACCACAACTCGAGATTTATGCTGATGATGTGAAGTGTGGTCACGGTGCAACAGTAGGACAACTGGATGAGGGTGCACTTTTCTATATGCAAGCTCGTGGTATCTCACAAAGAGAAGCACGCTTGCTGTTGATGTTTGCTTTTGTCAATGAAGTGGTAGATAATATCCGGATAGACGTNTTGAAAGAACGTCTGCATCTGCTTATTGAGAAACGCTTCCGTGGNGAATTNAGTAAATGCGTAGGTTGCAGAGGATGTCAATAAACTCATCCATTTAAAAATAGTAATTCAATGATCAATATAGAATCTATTCGCCAGGACTTCCCTATACTTCAACGCGAAGTGTATGGTAAGCCGCTGATATATTTCGATAACGGAGCTACTACTCAGAAACCTCGCTGCATGGTTGAGTCAATCACAGAACANTATTATTCTGTAAATGCCAATGTGCACCGTGGAGTCCATTTCCTTAGTCAGCAGGCTACAGAATTGCATGAAGGTTCACGTAAAACTGTTCAGCAGTTTATCAATGCCCGCAGTACAAACGAGATTATCTTTACCCGCGGCACAACAGAGTCTATCAACCTTTTGGCGTTTAGCTTTGGGGAAGAATTCTGCAGTGAAGGTGATGAAATTATAATCTCAGCCATGGAACATCACAGCAATATAGTTCCCTGGCAAATGCTTGCAGCTCGTAAAGGAATTACCATAAAGGTTATTCCTATCAATGAAAAGGGCGAACTGCTGATGGATGAGTATAAGTCGTTCTTCTCAGAACGTACAAAGCTTGTTTCCATTGCTCATGTATCCAATGTACTTGGAACAATCAATCCGGTGAAAGAGATGATTACTTTTGCCCACGAACATGGCGTACCTGTTCTTGTAGACGGAGCTCAGTCGGTTCCACACATGAAAGTAGATGTGCAAGATCTGGATGCAGATTTTTATGCCTTTTCGGGACACAAGATATATGGCCCTACCGGTGTAGGTGTGCTTTACGGAAAAGAAGAATGGCTCGATAAACTTCCTCCATATCAGGGAGGAGGAGAGATGATTCAGACTGTAAGTTTTGAAAAGACTACCTTCAATGAACTGCCTTATAAGTTTGAAGCTGGTACTCCCGATTATGTCGGAACAACAGCATTAGCGGTATCTCTTGATTATATATCAAAGATTGGAATAGAGGAGATTTCAGCTTACGAGCATGAGCTTACTACTTATGCCATGAATCGCCTTAAAACAATCGAAGGCATGAGAATATTTGGCGAGGCCGACCAGAAGGGTAGTGTAATCTCCTTCCTTGTTGGAGACATTCACCACTTTGATATGGGTACATTGCTCGATCGTCTTGGTATTGCCGTTCGTACCGGTCACCATTGCGCTCAGCCGCTTATGCAGGCTTTGGGCATCGAAGGAACCGTTCGTGCTTCTTTCGGTTTGTATAATACTAAGGAGGAGGTAGATGCTTTAGTAGCAGGAATTGAACGTGTAAGGAAGATGTTTTAGTAAACACATATAAAAAAAACAAAAGGGTTGTTCTGTTGGACAACCCTTTTGTTTTTTATGTCTATCTATAGATGATATTTAGTAAGCAAGAACATTCCACAAAGACTTAATTTTTGCTTCCGGATCCCATTTACCTCCAAATGTCCAGCGGGCATTAATTTCTTCCGGTTTGGGTGATCCTTTGGCTTCTTCAAGATTATTTTTCATCCATGCAAAGTTTCCACCTTCACGTTTTATGTTATACATATAAACCCGTTTTCCCCATGGACATGTATCAAGTACCTTGTCTGAATAAGCATACCCAATAGGATTATCAATAATCTTGTTGGTCATAGTACAATTCAGTAAGAAGAATTGAGAGTCGTGATGATAACGGCCAAGGGTGACAGGACTTTTAGAATCAAAATGTGAATCAGTTATAACAAGTTTCTTGTCATAATCACCACGTCCGTCATGCCAGATTAAAGCGCGTCCATCGCCATAGAATGTACAACGAGTGGCATAACACCAACCACGGGGGCAAAGAAAATCTACCCCGGGACATCTTAAATTAAGATCGGCATGGTAATACATTCCATCCTCCGAAGCCCATAATGATAGTGCATCGTTACCATCTGCACATACATTACAGTTTATAATGATTGTACGAGTGGCGCGTCCATAAATTGCCATCTGATGCGAAGTCGTAGCTTCTACTGTACTGCCATAATTGTTGTAAACAGTCAAACCACTAATTATACAATCGTCTGCACCTTTCTGCAAAACAATCACCCCATTACCCACAGGCTGCCCTTTATATTCCTGAATTTTTCGTTTGCTTGAAAGTTCGGCATATACTAACCGGGTCTTTTCCCTATCTTCTCCCAGAAGTACGATATTTGGACGGTCAATAATAACTTTTTCATTGTATATTCCGCTCTTTATAAGAATAATATAAGGCTTCGTAGGTTGTTGAGGAGCAGCTTCAATAGCAGCTTGTATACTTTCTCCATTAGAAACAATTGCATTATAGAGTTTTGAATGGGAAGCACTATTTGAATTTGCGGTTGTAGTTTTATTAGCTCCGGTTCTACCATTCTCTATAGCTTTGGACTTTACAACTTGTGCTGAGCCAAATACCGCATAAAATGAAATGGCAATGAACAATACTATTTTTTTCATTTGGAGTTATACTTATTTAGTTAATTTGTTTTTTGACTGAAAGATAACTTACATATACTTCTTTTTCCATTGTTCATACTGCTTGTAAAGACTTGCCGGTGCTCTATTATACCAGCTGTATCCATTACGTCGTTCGTGTCCTACTTCTGCCAATGTTTTAACTGGCACACCGTTGCGGTCGCAAAATAGAGGTTTTCCTTGCTCTAAGTCATAATCACGAGCCCATATTGGTTCGGCTTTTTCGTCATTTACCACACGTGTATCCGACTTGCCGTTTTCGTTAGTGAAACGCTCTACCCGGATACCAGTCAACTTATGAGCTTCGAACCATTTCATTGCTCCGTTAACGGCTGCTTTAATCCGTTTGTCGGGATTGGGAAGTTCCATCAACAGACGAACCAAAGAAGCACTTTCTGCCGAACAGAAAGAAGCCAATTCGTATGCACGGGCTGAAGTAGGCTTTAAAGTCTTGTAATCGTGCTGCTGGCACCATACAGTTGGTTCGCCGTTTACAATAATTTGTGTGTTGAGTATACATTCTATACCTTTATCAAAAGCTTTTGTTAAACGAGTTTTCATTGCATCATCCACCAATGAATCAAACGGAGCCACACCGTTGCGCAGGTTGCGGATAACCATTAAAGTCTGCACCATTGCATTGTCGTTATAAGTAATCTGTACCTGGTATCCATGATTCTCAGGCCAGAATTGTGGCCAGCCACCATTATCGTACTGTCCACTGAGCAAAAACTCCACACCTTGCAAGAATGCTTTTTTGTAGCGCTCTTCCGGTTGTTGTTTGTAAAGTCTGGCCAGATAAGTCATTTCCAGAATAGTTGCGTCGTTGTCGGTCGTAGAGTCATTGCGTTTCTTCTTGTCGCTCAACACAACATCTAATTCGTCGCCAAGCGGACGATGAATAGGAAGATTCTTAGGCCATCCACCTGTTTCACGTTGATATGCTAATACGTTATCAGCAATTCGTTTTGCTTCTTCTGTCTTGAAGAAGGCATCCGGGCTTTCCCTTACAATTCTTTTCCACTCTCTTGATGAGTATTCGTAATCTTTTGGATTGATTTGTTGCTGTGCAAATAGAGGCACAGCCATTGTTATTATTAAGATGATACAAATAAAATGTTTTTTCATGATTTTATTAAATTAAAGTATTTCTACCTGTCGATAGTTATTTTATTACTATTTTCTTTGTTACCGTTTTGTCGTTCAGCTTCTTTATGATGTAAATACCGGGTGCAAGGTTAGATATATCAGTGCTGTTGACATTTGAGCGAACTTTTATTCCGGAAACGCTATAGATATCACTTGCGGTCGAAGTGTCGTCGGTCTGAACGTTATTGATGCCAGTCGCTTCACTCGATACATAGAAGTTGAAGTTACGTGTCAGCGAACCTACATTGTCATCATCAGTTGCCTTTACCTTAATGTTCAGGAAACCGGTGAACGATGTTGCAGGGGTGAATGTACAGATTCCTTCGTTGCTATCGTAAGACATATCCGAACTACCGATAATTTCGAATGAAGGATTGTTATCGTAGCCTGCGAAATATTCTTTCAGGTTTATGCTTATGCCTTTATTTATCGTGAAGTGAGGTTCTGCAAGCCAGTTAAGATAATCTTCCAGAACAGTGTAACCATCTTTATCAGGGTCGGCATTATTGTCTGCTTCAGCAGGATTTAGTCCTTTCGCCTTTTCCCACCAATCCGGCATACCGTCATTGTCGGTGTCGAAATCGCTTGCTCTGTGCGCTTCGTATATGTTGATGCCGTTGAAACCTTCGCATTTGTCATCTTCTTCAGAGTCGATAAGACCTTTCTTGCCCGATCTGCTACCTACAGTTGTGGTGGTGCCTTTAAGAGTTTCGTTCACCATACGTAAGTCGTGGTTGTCGAGCATTGGCATATTGCAGCCCACGTCGGACAAAACATTTTTGTAAGCAGCATCAGCTGTCTCGATCGTAGCGTATGATTCAAAGAATGGTTTGTCGCGGAATACAGTCCAGTTCAACACCTGCCCGTTTGATAGTGTATATCTATAAGTATCATCGAGTTTGTCCTGAGCCTTGCTTCCATCAAGATTTTCGCGGATATTTCCGTTCACATAATAACTTTGTGAACCGGTACCGGTACCTTCAAGGTTTGCTGTGAGCAGTTGTAATATCTTTGAAGATGGTCCCATTTTGTAGTAGTTGCTTACAAAGTTTCCCTCGTGAGTGCCACCGTCTGTAGTACGTCCGCACCAGTTATAGCACACGTTATTAAATACGTCGTGATGACCGGCATAAGCGCCGCTGCCGTCCAGGCCACCGGAGAGACTCCAGTTTCTGCCTTCATTGTGAGCCATCAGGTTGTGATGGTATGACCCGGTGTCTCCACCTATTGTAGCTGCATAGCCATGCGCTGTACCTGAAGGGTAGTTAGGATGGTTGGCAACGTTTAGTGCTTCTGATATCATGGTGCGCTGTAATGTAACATTCTTCGCATTACGACTACTAAAAGCTTCGTCGATAGTCCAGCTTATAGAGCAATGGTCCATGATAGCGTGGTTATTCCCCGCCATTCCCAGTCCATCGCATCCAGTCTCGGATGTTGCAGCATCATGACCTAGAAACATGTGTAGGAAACGGGTGATACCTTCGGATGCCATGCCGAACGGGCACGAGCGGAACATGATTCCGTTGCCCGGGGCGGTCTGTCCCGCAATGGTAACATAGGGGTCGCTACAGGTAAGGCGGCTTTTTAACTGGATAGTTCCGCCAACATCGAACACGATAGTACGCGGTCCGCTTACTTTACTAATCCCATAACGGAAAGTTCCAGGTTGTGGTGCCAACGCATCGTCAGCAAGCGATGTTACATGATAAACCGTGCCGCCTCTTCCTCCGGTGGCATAGCGGCCATAGCCCTCTGCACCAGGAAAAGCAAGATGTCGTGGACGGAATGACCATGTCTCGCCTTTATATGTGTTTCCAGTTGCGTCTTCCTCATCTACTCGCCAATAGTACGTGTTCAGTGAATACGCATCTTTCATTATATAGAACGTATCTGTTTGGATAGCGATTTCGCTCATAGCACCTTCGGATGTTCCCATATAGAGATGGTGTTTCACTGCTGTTACTGCAGGCGACCACTTCAGCGTGCAGGTACCGTTGTCGGCATCGGTGTGCATATCACGATTGTCGGGGGTTGGATTCAATGCCGTTGTTAGTGGGTTTGGCTCGTCCAGAATGATAGCATTGACAAACACGGTAGTGGTGAAATATTGAGCGGTGTAGTTCACCGTCGGATCAGGAACAGTACGATAAGATATAACCACATCCTTGCCGGCTTCTACGTTGAACGTAATATACGACTGTCCACTATTTGAAGCTTTCTGTGCTCTGTTGGTTTGTAGCACTCCAGAAACCATTTTCACATTGTCCACATATACATCTACTGGCGGAGCTGTGAATCCGTCGGTGTTGTTATGGTATGCAAGAATGGAATGTTTGCCTGCCGTAAGGCCACTGATTGTGATGGTGAGTTCAGCCGAACCCGATTGCAACTGCGGTGTGTTGTTATCTACGAAGTCGTATACGGCTATACCATCTCCAATAAGTTTCGAATATTTGCCCACTCCATCTTTCCACCAGTTGGCTTTCAATATTTTGCCCGCCGAGTTAGGACCATTGGCAACAACGATTTTTAATCCGCTTGTTTCGTCTATTACCAGAGTGTCTTTTACTCCTGTGGTTATGGCCCAGGGAGTGAAGCCGTTTTCGGTAACTTGTTCCGGCTGTCTGCCTGGTAGATTGAAGTCAATCTTTTGTGCGGTGGCATTTAAGGCGAAAACCAATGTGAAGCACGATAAAAGTAATGTTTTTTTCATGTCTTTCTTGTTAAGGTTATTTCTTACATAAACGAAATGAAATATGAAGTGTACTCAAATCTGATAAAGAGAAATCATATTAACTTTAGCATTTCGTTTTTAAGTTTTGCACTGAAACAAAATAAGCTGTTTCTTAAACTCTGAAAGTTCATTATTTGGCGTTTTTTTAGTAATTTTTGACCTGAGAAGATATTTTATTTTATAAAACTCTATCTTTGCTTTACATAAATATAGAAATCATGTTATTACCATATCTCAATAAAGACCTTATAGAAGCCGGATGTGATGAGGCCGGACGCGGTTGTCTGGCAGGTTCAGTCTTTGCCGCTGCCGTAATTCTTCCTCACGATTTTAAAAACGAATTATTAAATGACTCCAAACAGCTCACAGAAAAACAACGATATGCTCTTCGAGAAGTCATTGAAAAGGAAGCTGTGACATGGGCGGTGGGTATTGTTACACCCGAAGAAATTGATAAAATCAATATTCTCAATGCTTCAATCCTTGCCATGCACCGTGCGGTAGATCAACTTAAAGCTATCCCTGAACATCTGCTTATTGATGGGAACCGATTCAAAAAATATAAAGAAATTCCTCACACCACAGTCGTGAAAGGTGATGGTAAATACCTGTCGATAGCAGCAGCATCCATTTTGGCAAAAACCTATAGGGACGATTATATGAACCGTCTGCATCAGGAGTTCCCTGTGTATGACTGGGATCACAACAAAGGTTACCCCACAAAGAAACACCGTGCAGCAATAGCTCTTCACGGCACAACTCCTTATCACAGAATGACTTTTAATCTGTTGGGCGACGGACAATTATCACTCAACTTCTGATAAGAAAACATCTTTATTAAGGTGTTTAACAAATATCCCGCCGTAAACTAATAAAAATAAAGGGTTATCATTTTCCAATCATGTACATGTTCGAGTTCAATCTTGTACATGATTGGCTCCGAACATGTACATGTTTGCATCAACCTCCCGCCAATAAATTATTAATGTCTGCTGAGAGATGTATTAAACTGATTGCGGTTAATCGTTAATCTTCTCTTTAGTCACCTGAATTCATTTCCATTATTTTTAAAGTGCTGAATGATAGGTTAATCCGTTTCAGTGGGGTGGAGAGGGTGGAGAGAAATTGTTCTTTTTTCGTTCTGGGAAATAAAATTTTGAAAATTCTGCATTTTGCGGAATTTTCAAAATTAATTTTCTGGAAACCGAAAAGACTCTTTTTTACTCCACCCTCTCCACCCTGATAGACTTATGATTTTTTGTAAAGCGTTGAATAATAAGTATATATGTTTTTGTTGGTGGCAGCAGTGGCAGCAAAATAATACTTTTTCCGATTCTGAAAATAAAAATCTGATAATTCCGCAATTTGCGGTTTTTTCAAAATTTTATTTCTGGAAAGGGAAAAAAGGCTTTTTTCCTGCCACTGCTGCCACCAAATGAGAATCTATTATTGATTTATTTATGAGTGGGATGTTGCCTTTGCTTAAATATCGATATACATATTATATATGATTGGAATCTTTGTTTCAATTTAATTATTGAAATTATGATAAATATTCAATACAAATCGCTAAATTTGCCAGATGTGATATTATTTATTTAAAGAATACATTGTAAACAACATTTGTACTCCAATCAGATATTGAATTATGCTAATGAAAAATATATTGATGTTTTTATATGTAATTGGATTCCTTAAGTTAGTGTCCTCTTTCTTTTTTGAAGAATATGTACCTTTATATTTGAGGACAGGTGTTTTTTCTGCTATCCTGGTGATTTTAATTATTATTTTAGAATTAGTAAATCGGATTAAAAGATGAAAATGAGATTATTGTATAATCTATATATTTATTTTAATATAATAGTATTTTATCTGTTTTGGGGATATTTTTCTGTTATGTTAGTTTTATATATCCTAAATGTGGAGATAAATATAATTTTATCATCGATATTCTTCCTTTTACTCGGCTTATGGTTAGGAACTTGTTTGCCTGTTTGGATTAAGAACAATTGGAAAAATGGCTTTTCTAATGTTGAAAAATAATATTATTAAATTTGAATGCACTAAAAGCTACTGTTTTTTGTTTTGGTAAAATAAGAAACGGTATTTTTACTAATAGTTATAATAAGAATGCAGTTGAGTGAGATCTAAGATTACAACATGCAAAATGAATTTAATCATATAACTTATAATGAACAGCATTGTAACAAGTTGCACTAATACAATAAATATGAGATCTGATAAAAAAACGTTTTCAACATTTGTGTCATTTCTGCTATTTCTCTTGATAGCTTTTTGCTTTTCTTATCAAATAGGCAAAGATGCAGCACA
>JGI20225J20221_1002235_pt1 | contig 15353 bp, 13 predicted proteins | sample BioMet4_FD_20221 | JGI IMG/M metagenome (IMG submission 20221) | reverse complement strand
GCCGAAAACGCATATGCCGGTCGCACACATCCGCAAACTGCGTTATAATATTTGCGGAGGTAATGATATGGAAACTATCACCAGGGTCCCTTTTGAGATCCCTTTTTATACACAGAAAGTCACTGAGTCCACATATAAAGAAATGGGCTTTGCCAATATGCAGGACGCCGCATTCTGGGCGGGACGCTGCTGCGGCATTGCTTCTCTCAGGATGGTCGTCGACGGCATCAGGGCAAAACGCGGTGAAAAAAGCTGCGGTTCACTCGGCAGGATCATCCACCTCGGGCTGGAACGCGGAGCTTATCTATGGAAGGACGACATCGGCTGGATACACCGCGGACTGACAGACATTGCTGCGGAATACGGCGTGCACGGCGAAACCGCGCGCGGGATCACGGCTGAAGAAGTGGCGGCGGAAATCGAATCGGGCCACCCGTGCATCGTTTCCGTTACTGTATGCTTTGCCGGCGGTGAATACTGGAAAGGGGAACCGCTGACGCCTGGCGGCCATCTCGTTGTCGCACTGGGAACGGTAAGAGAAGACGGAAAACTCACCGGCTTTATATGCCATCACCCGGGTTCGCTCGAGTGGATCAATGCGCCGGAATGCAAAGTGAGCCTCGAAAGATTCGAGGCATCATTTTCAGGCAATACTATGATTTTTTATGAATAAACCGCCGTAAAAACCGCTATGACGGGCAGAGCGTCATTCCAGCACGGCCCCGCAGTTCTGACAGAACAATGCGTCGGGCCTGTTTCTTGTGCCGCAGTAAGGGCATTCATAAGCGCGTGCAGCCTCTTCAAGGAGCTCATCCGCATCTATCCGGGGGCCGACCGGCATTGCTGCAGCAGCCGCATCTTCCGGATGCAGCTCTTCTCCGCAATTCTGACAGAATAACGCGTCGGGACGGTTGACCGTTCCGCACTCCGGACAGAGCCCCTGTACCGGCAGCATCGGTCCTTCTTCTTCGAGTTCCTCTCCGCATATCATGCAGAACAATGCATCGGGGCGGTTTTCAGTTCCGCAATTCTTGCATTTCATCTGATCACTTCCGTTTCTTTTATCACTTCGGCCAACGGCACACGCACCGCAGCCATATATATTATATTCATAAAAGAGCCGTCTCACAAGTGCCGGACAGCAGCATTACGGATCCCTGCCGGCAAAGCACGCTCGCTGCAAAACCCGGCCGGCGCGAATGCAGCGGATAATCAGAATGCGGCGTACGTGAACTGCGGCGCCGTCAGCATTCCGGCAAAAATCATATATGTGTAAATGATAAGCATCAGAACGAAAAAGGCAGCGGTATATATGACAAATTCTCTGTCTATTGCGCCCTTAGCGTTCTTTAATAAATTTATAAACCGCTTCATCTATTTTAAGCCATCCTTTCGCCGCCGGGTGTACCGTATCCATGAAAAATCCTTTTGTATATGAGTACTTATAAAGATCCGTGACCTGAGTGTTCTTATACTGCGCCGCCAGTTTTTTTATCTTCGGTATGCAGGCTCTGCGCTGCGCCTCGGGAAATCCCGCGTAGTCAAACCAGTAGCCGTTCATCGGCAGGATCACGATCTGCACCTTCATATTTTCTGCCCGGCAGACATCGAGAAAAAGCTTGAGATCACCGTACTCCGGTGAAGATGCATAGCTCATTTTCGTTTCTGTGCCGCGCTTCTTCTTCATTATCGGTCTCACTTTTGTTCTGTACAGTTCATCAGACATAAAAAACTCATTATGCGATGTCCGTGCAAACTGCGCTTCTGCCAGCGCGGAAAGCGTATTCCAGTCCGGTCCTTCCGGCCTTGCGGCAGCCTCGGCCGCCATCCTGGCTTCGCGTCTCGCTTCCTCTCTCGACAGTTTCGACCTCTTGCGTACATTTTCTTTTATCTCAGTCTTTTTCTGCTGATGCATCTGCCACGCGACACGCACCGTCATGGCTTCCTGCTGTCTCAGAAACACGCTCCTCAGACTATAGAACGCCATATCTGTCATTCTGGCATCGTTCGTCAGGAATATCCTGTCATACTTCTTCACGCGGGCACGCATTGCCCGGTCCGAACCGAGAAGTTTCACTGTCCGCGCCGCGATCTGCTTTTTTACGGAAACAGGTATGTTGGTGTTTTTGAGCATGCCGATATATTCTGTTTCGGAAAATCTGACCGCGAAAGCGCTTTTATGAGCCGCGACGCCCAGAGGATTGAACCAGGACGGGGAAACCATAAGTATCACTTTCTTCGATTTGAGTTTCGGCCCCACAGCAGCAAGAGCCGTCGCGTGAGACAGGCTCTGGTTATATGAGCTGCCGATGCACATAGCGTCTATTCCCTGCTTTTTCAGAACTTTGGCCGGAAATGTCGGCGTATGCGCACCGTGATGGAACTCTGATGATCCCATGAAAAGAACGGTATCGTCCTTTATGTTGNCCAGATATATTGCCGCTGTACGAGGTGTCTTTGTAATTANTNATCCAACGTTCCGAACCTGTGGTTCTTCATGCTGATGCTCCCCGCAAACGCGGCGTTTCAGGACCAATACTGTGGCCATAAACAAAGCGAACGCCGNNAAAAAANCCGCCTATCTTTTTCATTNCGTACTGTANNANACGATTCCTGCTCTTCAAGTCTCTTTTTGACCTGCGCAATGACCTTGTTTCCGGTGTATTCATCTCTTCTCTGGTATATTCCGAAGGCGACACAGTGATTGCTCCGAATTCTTCCTCGACCCAACACGAAGAAGTTCCAGTCCAGTCCAGTGAATCCATGAAAGCTCCTCTTCCATCAGATCGATGTCCGGGTTTTCCCTGACGATTTCAATCTCCGCAGAGATCTGCGAGCATATCCAGTTATTTTTTCCTTCCATTATCCCTTCTCCTCCGTTACCATGATATGCCCAGGATCTGCGTGAACCTTCCGGAGAAGATGAAGAACCCGAACATTACCAGGTTAAATGTTATGAACCAGCTGACCGCGATGTACCATTTTTCATTCTTATGCGCCCGATGGAAATTCCGGCATTTTTTCTGGTAGATCTCCGTCAGCGCCAGCAGTACNCCGTGGTACACACCGTACATGATGTAATATATATCAAACCCGTGCCACACGCCCATTACTGTCATATTGACGATCAGTCCGAACGATGCGCCCGTGAGTTTGCTCTTGAACCATTTGCCTTTTATTGACCGCATCATCAGCCGCGAAAAAATAAAATCGCGGAACCAGTGCGAAAGACTGATATGCCATCTGTCCCAGAAATCTTTCATATCGAGAGCAAGAAACGGTTTATTGAAATTTTCCGGAGATCTGATCCCGTAAATGTAGCTCATGCCCACCGCCATCAGCGTGTACCCGGCAAAGTCGAAAAACAGGTAGAATCCGTAGCAGTACATATAAATCAGATGCGAGGTGAAAGTGCTTTTCAGGCCGTACCAGATCATCAGCTGATAGATCAGCGACCCGGCGGCAAACTTATATGCCGCGCCCAGCACGATCTTGAAAAGCCCCGTTCCGACCATATCAAGGTATTCCTGCTTCGGATGCACAGTCGTGAAATCCTCATGGAATCTCCGGCTCCTGTCGATAGGCCCCGACAGCACGCAGGGGAAAAANAGCAGAAAATACACAAATTCGAACGGATCAACCTCTTTGATGATCATATCGTATTCTTCGATGATCATCTGCACCGATTTGAAGGTCATGTACGAAATGCCCATGAATCCGAACAGCGAATGCCCTGTCAGCCCAGTGATTTTGAACACTGCCAGCGGAGCCACCGCCAGGAATATGTACAGCCAGTAAAGACCTCTGTTCCTGCCGTATTTCACGCACACCGAAAGATATGTTCTCACCAGTACATATTGCAGCGCCACATACACCGCCATCCACACGATCGCGGAAGGCCGCGATTTCATGGTCATGATGATGAAGAAAAGCGTCACACAAAATCCGTATATGTTGATCGGCTTTTCCTTTACGCCGAATACCACGGCAGGCACGGCAAGCAGTCCGGCAATAATGAAAAAATATGTATCGCCGAAAAGCTGCATCAGAGACTTGCCTCCAGTTTTCTTCTGTCGGTTTTCCCGTTAGGCGTCATCGGCATATTATCCACAAAAATGATTTTCTTCGGCACCATATATTTCGGAAGCCTCCGGCGCAGTTCATTCCTGATCTTCTGTCTGTCCTCGAACGTTCCTTCCGCGTTTTCATCCGTGATAAAAGCCGCCAGATTCTTTATCCTGTCACCGTCTCTGTCCGGGATCACTGCTGCCGCTTTCACTCCGTCAAGCCCGAGCAGATTCTGTTCGATATCGCCGAGCTCTATCCTGTACCCGTGGAACTTCACCTGAAAGTCGATCCTGCCTTTGTAATAAAGCATGCCGTCTTCGAAGTATCCCGCATCTCCGGTGCGGTAACAGCGTCTTCCTTCCCCGTCCGTATAAAATGCTTTGGCAGTTTTCTCCGGCTCGCGGAAATACCCCGTGCTCAGTGTGTCGCCCGCAATGATTATTTCTCCATCCTGTATGAATATGTCTGTGCCCGGTTTCACGGCCCCGATCGGGAGCGCGTTGCCTGATGCGGTCATTGCCGCAGTAATAACAGTGCCCGTCACTGCACAGGTGGATTCCGTCGGCCCGTAAGTGTTTATCACCAGCGCGTCCGGGAATCTCTCCGCCAGCCTTCCGGCCGTGCGCACGCTCAGAGTCTCTCCGCAGAACATGAATGCTCTCATCTTCGGCAGCAGACTCTGATCGAACGACTGATCNGCCAGGCAGAGTTCCGCGAAGGAAGGCGTCGACACCCAGTATTCCAGTCCGCCTTCACTCATATATTCCAGCATCAGGTTGTGATCATTCTGCATTTTTTTGTCAATGCACCGCAGCGTCCCGCCGTTGGCCAGACATGTATATAGATCCATTACCGAGAGGTCGAAGGAAAACGGCGCCTGGTTCATGAAAACAGCTCCGGCCTTTTCATCTCTGTCCGTCCCGAGGTCGGATGTCCATTCAGCAAAATTAGAAACGTCGGCGTATGTGATCTGCACGCCCTTCGGTTTCCCGGTACTTCCTGATGTGAAAATTATATAGAAGACATCGTCGGCTTTCACCCATGACTCTTTCCCGGCAGGCTCATAGTTTTCTGCGGCAGCTCTTATTTCCTGAGGCCCCGCGATATGTGTCCCTTCCGGAAAGCCCGCACAGCCCGGATAATCCCCGGCAGCCAGCATTACTGCATTTCCCGTTGTCGAGACGATATCGCAGATCCTCTCGTCCGCCATAGAAGTATCGACCGGACAATAAGCCCGCCCCGATTTCACGCAGGCCAGAAAGCACACAAGCATCAGCGGATCCTTGTGTCCGTACACCGCCACCGGCGCTTTCGGATCTTTCAGTTTTTCGTTCAGCCATGAAGCCAGTCTGTCTGATTTGTCCCACAGATCGCCGTAAGTCATTTCTCCCTGCAGCGAGTGGACAGCGATGCGTTCCGGAAAATCTCCGGCCGCTTTTTCAATCCTGTCTAGTATCATATCTCATTCACATCCTTTGAACTTTGCTGATTATACCATACGAAAAACAGCTATTTGGCTTTATGTCAAAAGTGTTATCAAAATGTTATGATTTGTTTATTTATGTAAGAAATGAGGCCGGCAGAGATGCGTCAGCGGCAGTAATGGCCCGGAGGATAACTGCCGATGCAGCGGCGTCAGCGGCAGCTGCGGTGACTGTGGCAGCGATGTGTCAGCAGCGTAAGCTTTCAAACGTTGGAAAATGCGGCGCACTTTTCGACTTTCCGAAAATTCACACCGCATTTTNCCCTTTATTTACATATTTTGCCAGTCAAAGAGTAGAAAGTTGGCGCAGATTTCCGGTTTCCCCGGATTTGCACCACCATTTACTGGGCTGCAGCGGTTGAGCGGACATCCAGCAGTCAAATTCATCGGCGCCCCGCAGGCGAGAGGCCTCAAACGTTGAAAAAATTGGTGCAAATTTTGATATCTTGAAAATTTGCACCAACTTTACTTCATTATTAATTTCTCGCCGGCCGCTTCTCATCAGAATCCCGGCAGGCCCCGGATCTCTTCCGGCAGGCCCCAAATTTCTTCCTTATTTGACTTCGCCGCAGGCCGATTATTTGATCTCATTGCCCGGGAACTGAGGTACTCCCTTGAGAGCCTCGTTGATTTCCTCATCCGTAGGGATGTAGTCCGTCATTTTTCCGTCATTGAATGCCTGATATGCGTACATGTCGAAGTATCCTGTTCCGGTGAGTCCGAATACGATATTCTTTTCCTCGCCGGTCTCCTTGCATTTGAGAGCTTCNTCTATTGCCGCTCTGATGGCGTGGCTGCTCTCCGGTGCCGGCAGNATTCCTTCGCAGCGGGCAAAATCTTCCGCCGCCTGGAATACCTCTGTCTGCTTGTAGCTTATCGGCTTGATCCTGCCCTGGTCGTAAAGCTCAGAAATGATCGAGCTCATGCCNTGGTATCTCAGGCCGCCCGCGTGATCAGCCGACGGAATGAATCCGCTGCCGAGTGTATACATNTTGGCGAGCGGGCATACCTTGCCGGTGTCACAGAAGTCGTATACGTACTGGCCTCTTGTCAGGCTCGGGCATGATGCCGGCTCAACGCCGATAAACTCGTAGTTCTTTTCNCCTCTCAGGTTTTCGCCCATGAACGGTGAAATGAGTCCGCCGAAGTTCGATCCGCCGCCCATGCAGCCGATGATGATATCAGGCTCGATGTTGTATTTTCTCAATGCGCTCTGTGTCTCGAGGCCGATGATGCTCTGGTGCAGTAATACCTGGGAAAGCACGCTTCCGAGCACGTATCTGTAGCCGTCGCTCTTGACCGCTTCTTCCACGGCTTCGGAAATGGCGCAGCCGAGGCTTCCGGTCGTTCCCGGATGTTCCGCCAGGATCTTCTTGCCGACCTCTGTCGTCTCGGAAGGAGACGGTGTGACATTTGCTCCGTAAGTTCTCATTACTTCGCGGCGGAAAGGCTTCTGCTCATATGAAACCTTTACCATGAACACCTTGCAGTCCAGTCCGAAGTATGCGCAGGCCATCGACAGCGCAGTACCCCACTGACCTGCTCCGGTTTCTGTAGTAACGCCTTTCAGGCCCTGTTGTTTTGCATAGTACGCCTGGGCGATCGCCGAGTTCAGCTTGTGGCTGCCGCTCGTATTGTTGCCTTCGAACTTGTAATAGATCTTCGCAGGTGTCTGCAGTTTTTCTTCAAGGCAGTAAGCCCTTACGAGAGGCGACGGTCTGTACATTTTGTAAAACTCGCGGATCTCTTCAGGAATGTCGATGTGTCTGTGGGTCGTGTCGAGCTCCTGTTTAACAAGTTCCTTGCAGAAGATCGGTTCCAGCTCCTCGGCTGTAATAGGCTTCAGTGTTCCCGGATTGAGCAGCGGAGCCGGCTTTTTCTCCATATCGGCTCTGACGTTGTAATACTGNGTCGGCATTTCGTCCTCCGACAGGAAAATCTTATAAGGGATGTTTTCATTTGCACTTTTCATTTTGTTTTTCTCCTTTCGTTTTGCGCGGACAGGAGGTAAATAAAAAATACTCCTGTCCCAGTACTATCTGCTGGGACAAGAGTCGATATCCTCTTGCGGTGCCACCCGGCTTGGCGCATTCACGCCCGCTCTGCGCATACAATCATATGCTCAATTTGTTCACGAAGTTTATTCTCCGTCTCACTTACTCGATCGCTCTTTCGGTTCGCCCTCGGGAGTCCATTCGGCTCTGCCTTTACATACTGCCATCTCACCGCCGGCAGCTCTCTCATATGCAAGCATCAGTGCTTACTTACCCTCCTTCAAAGGTTTGGCTATATTTATTTTTTATTATATTAACAAATTATCACAAATTTGTCCAGCCTTTTTTGTGATTTATTTCAAAAACTTGCTTGAAACGGCCGCACCTGTGATACGCACAAGTGCAGCCGCCTCTTCATAATAATACTATTGAATTATTAGCTTATTCATTATCCTTCTTGTAATCCGCAGTATCAAAATCGACATCTTCATACGGAACCACTTTTGTATGATTGACCTTTTTGTACACCAGATACATTCCGATGAAGATCGGTATCAGCCCGTAATTTGAAAGGAAATTGAACCACGAGAAATTNTTGNCCTGGAATATCCACATATTCGCGAACAAAATCAGGCATATCGTTACGACCATGGAAATGATCGGCGCGGCAGGGAAAAACTTCGATCTGTATTTCAGTTTTTTGACATCTTTCCCCTGCGCAACATAAGCTCTTCTGAATCTGTAATGACACAGTCCGATACCGAACCAGGCGAAGAATGTCGCTACGCCGGAGAGCGTTACCAGAACCACATATATTTGTCCCGACCCGATGAGTGACGAGAAGAAAGCAGTACACGCTATGAGCGTATTGAACAGCAGCGCGTTCATCGGCACTTTATGCTTATTGAGTCTGCCAAGCACCTCAGGCGCTTTGCCTTCGCGCGCCATCGCGAACAGCATTCGCGTCGACGCGTACATGAGCGAGTTGCCTGCCGACAAAACGGACGTGAGTATTACTGCATTCATAAAGCTGGCGGCGAATGCCAGACCCGCACGGTAAAATACCACTGTGAACGGGCTGTAGGCGATATCCGTCGTGCTCGTCTTGAGCAGATTCGGATCATTGAACGGCACCAGAAAACTTATAACTATGATTGCGAAAACGTAGAATAACAGTATGCGCCAGAAAACCGTCTTGATAGCCTTCGGAACGTTCTTCTCAGGATTTTCCGATTCACCCGCGGCAATGCCGACAAGCTCGGTCCCCGCGAAAGACCATCCTGCCAGGAACATTACTGTAAGCATTCCCGAGAAACCGCCGACAAACGGTCCTGTTTCACCCGTTGCAGCATCATGCAGGAATATATTGCTGAAGCCCGGAGACGACCCTCCGACGATACCGAAGATCATCAGTACGCCGACTACCAGGAAGATAATTATCGTTGCCACTTTGATGCTCGCGAACCAGAATTCGCTTTCCCCGTACACCTTTGAAGAAAAGGCGTTCAGCAGGAATATCAGTACCAGGAACAGCATGCTCCACAGGGTCGCGTTCGTGTCAGGCAGCCAGAATCTTACGATCATGGAACCCGCAACGAGCTCCGCAGTAACAGTCGAAACACTCATCAGCCAGTAATTCCAGCCGAGCGTGAAACCCATTGCCGGATCGACGTACCTTGTTGCGTATGTCTCAAACGATCCGGAAAGCGGCAGTTCCGTCGCCATCTCCCCCAGAGATGACATCAGAAAATATACGATGACTCCCATTATGATATATGAGCAGACAGCGCCTCCCGGGCCGCTCGTGCTCACCGATTCTCCGCTGAGCAGGAAAAGCCCCGTACCGATCGCACCCCCGATAGCGATCATGGTAAGATGTCTGCTTTTTAAATTACGTTTGAGTTCTCCGTTCCCTCCATTGTTTCCGTTATCACTCATAATAAGCTCCTTTCAGCTTACACATGTTGTCACTCGACCATTATCTGCATATTGTCATCGAAAATAATGTCCGCGTCTATAGCTTCTCTGATCTCTTCTTCTGTAATGCCCGGATACATCGACACGATATGGAATTTTTCGTCTCTGATTTCAGCAATGCATTTTTCTGTAACAACAGTCGACACGCATCTGACCGCAGTAAGCGGCAATGTGCATTCTCTGAGAAGTTTCGGCCTGCCGTTTTTTGCAGTAAGCGTCGTGGCGATAATTACTGTTTTTGTACCCGCCAGGATATCCATTGCGCCGCCCATGCCCGTGGCCATTTGCCCCGGTACGAGCCAGTTGGCGAGATCGCCGTTTTGTGCGACCTGCATTGCTCCGAGTACGGTTTTATCAAGATGCCCGCCTCTCGGCATCGTGAACGATGTCACTATGTCAAAGTTGCATGCGCCCGGCACCAGCGTGATCGGTCTGCTTCCCGCATCGAGAAGATCCTTGTGGCCGACTGTATAATCCGTCATCTCGGCCTTGTGCGTGCGCTCCCACTCCAGGAATGTGCCGGCATCCTCATAGACATTTTCGGCCAGTCTGCCTCTGATGCCCGCTGATCCGTTTTCGCCGTGCAGTATGATGTCCACACCTTCCGGCAGGAAATTGCCCACCAGAGTAGGGATCCCCACTCCGAGATTTACAAAATCGCCGTCTTTAAGCAGCGGTGCGACATTTTTTGCGATTGTTTCTCTATAATTTGCCATTACAGTATGTCCTCCTCTGCTTCTACGACGTAATCAACGAATACTCCCGGCAGCTGAACTTCATCAGGCTCGATATCGCCGATCTCGACGATTTGTTCGGCTTCCAGAATAACTGTGTCGGCAGCCGTAGCCATGACCGTGTTGTAGTTTCGCGCGGTGTATTTAAAGATCGCATTGCCTGCCCTGTCTGCTTTATATGCATGCAGGAATGCCACATCGGCTCTGAGCGGCAATTCCAGCAGATATTTTTCGCCGTTGATGACTTTGGTTTCCTTACCTTCTTCAACCAATGTACCTATACCTGTCTTTGTATAGAATCCTCCGATACCTGCCCCGCCCGCACGTATGCGTTCCGCGAAAGTGCCCATCGGAATGAAATCTATATCCAGAGATCCTTCTATATACTGTCTGCTTGCTTCCGGATTCTGCCCGATAAAGCAGCACTCGGCCTTGCTTATCTGTTTATTGTTTACCAAAGCGGATATTGTCTGATCGAATCCGTGCTCTGCCACTCCGAGATCATCGGAAATAGTATGCAGATTTTTAACATCCGTCTTCGACAGAGCGCGTATCAGATGTCTCGGCGATCCGGACTGACCGAATCCCGTCATCATCAGGCTGCACCCGTCTTTAACAAAAGTCATCGCTTTATCGATAGTAATCACTTTGTTTTTCATATTGGTTTCCTTCCAGGCCTGAAGAAAATATGCCAAGTGATGACACAAGGCATATTTCTCAGTTATAAAGTAAAATACTAATTAGTTGCTGCGTCTTGTTCTGCTGCTGTATCCGGCTTAGGATTTTCGTATGTTCCTCCGTTTGCTGTGCCGTATTTCTTCGCTGCCTTGCGTATTCTTGTTGCTGCGAAGAATCCGACAGCAAGCACTGCCAGCTGATAAATGAATATGCGCTGATATGCAGTTGCCGCGGAAACAGTATCGAGCCAGTGGCCGTACATTGCGAACTGGAAGANGTCAGGAGAAAATCCGATCATCGCGCCGACACCTACAGTTGTAGCCGAGAACTTTCTCGGAACACCGACTTCCGTCAGCGTTGCGTAGTAACAACCTCTTGCCATGTATACAAAGAACGAAATGAACAATGTCAGAGCAATTATCGTTACGACTGTCCAGCCTGACTTTACGAACAGCAGCGCCAGGAATCCGAGCATGCCGACTACATAAACCAGATAGAACAGTTTGGCCGGCGATTTGATTTTGTCAGATATTGCGCCGCCTATAGGCGAACCTACCAGCTGCATCCCGTATTGTCTGAATATCGACATCCAGGCAGAGAATACTACTGTTACGCCGAGTACGCTTGTAAAATACGGTGTGAAATATGTGAGTGTGCTCATGAACGAATATACAGCGAATATCGTAAGCGCATAGAACCATGTTTCCGAGTGTTTGGCCACGGCGCCGAAATCGCGCTTGAAGTTGACTTTCTCCGAATCGTCTGTTTTCTGTTTGAGCATTCCTGTCTTTTTAGGATTGTCCAGAAGAATAGCGATCAGGAACATCAGTACAAATGAAAGAATCGCGTTTGTTATGATCGCGCCCTTCAGTCCGCCGATGCCTGCGCCCATTTTTATGAACGCCACATTCATCAGAGCTGAAATAACTATATTACCGATTCCTATACAGGTTTCATTCACTCCGAAAATCTTGCCCTGATTCTCATCAGATGCCAGATCGCGGACGATTTTTATATGCGTAGGATAATTCATGAACAGGCTGGATACTGCAAAGCCTATCCATACCAGTACTGCAAATCCATAGCTTGGCCACAGGCAGAACAGGAGACCGAATACTCCGTTCAGGCCGATTGAAAATACATATATCCATTTATAGTTGAAGTGATCTGCCACCCATCCGCCGATAGGACATCCGAAGACATTGCCGAATCCGTATATCGTGAGCAGAAGGCTCATTCTGAAATTTGATGTTCCCAGATATTCTTTGAACGGATCATACCATGTGTACTGCAGAAATGGCACCAGATATACTATCGCCCAGCACATTCCCAACACGAGCATTGTCACGCCCAGTTTTACCGGTGACTTCTTGATATAATTTTTTTCCATATAACTCCTCCGTGATTTTCTCAAAAATCATCATCTATGATTCTTGAAATCTAAACTCCCTTTTGTTGCAGAACTAGCATACTGTTTTTAATACGTCACCGAGAATCTTGATTCCTTTTTTGATTTGTTCTTCCGATACAGTTGTGAAGTTCATTCTGATAGTGTTCTTCGGACCTCCGTTTGCAAAGAACGGTTCACCCGGTATATAGGCGACTCCGTGTGCCAGAGCTGTATCCAGCAGGACATCAGCATCGACATTTTCAGGAAGTTCGACCCAGATAAACATTCCTCCCTCAGGTCTTGTGTATTTCACATTCTCAGGGAATTCCTTATCCATCATTTCGAGCATAAGATCGCATTTCTTCATGTAAAGCTGCTGAATCTCAGCAATATGAGCTTCGAGGTCGAAGTCCTCCATATACTGTACAGCCTGCACCTGAACAAACTGGTTGCACTGGAGATCCCAGCCTTCTTTGATCAGTTCCGCTTCTTTAACAACTTCCGGATCTGCGCAGATCCAGGCGATCCGGAGTCCCGGGGCAAGAATTTTCGAGAATGATCCGAGATATACTATTTTGCCCTGTGTATCCATGGATTTCAGACTTGGTACGAATTCGCCCTTGAATCTGATTTCTCCGTAAGGATTATCTTCAACAACTATCACGTCATATTTATTGATGACTTCCATGAAATCCTTGCGTCTCTGCAACGACCAGGCCTTGCCTGTAGGATTCTGGAAATTAGGAATGACATAGAGCATCTTTACACTTGGATTTTCCGCCAGTACCTTGTCAAGTTCTTTCGTATCCATTCCCTCATCATCTGTATCTACACCGATGAAGCTTACGCCGTAAGGTCTGCAGGCATTGATGCCGCCGAGATAGCTCGGATTTTCAGCAACAACTACATCCCCTTCGTCCAGGAACATCATCGCGCATAATGCCAGGCCCTGCTGTGAACCTGTCGTGAGAATGATGTTCGCGGCAGATGCATCAACCTTTTCTTTATTTCTCATTCTTTCAACAAGCTTGTCGATCATAGGGTCATACCCCTTGGTGAGGCCATACTGGAAAGCCAGTTCGCCTTTTTCCCTGATCATCCTGCTTGTTGCTTTTTCCAAATCATCCAATGGAAACAGTGCCGGATCAGGCAGGCCTGCCGCAAACGAAATAACATTCTCCGTTGCAGCAATTCTTTTTTGCACTGATCTGATAGCCGACGGCTTGATCATTTCCATTCTTTTTGAAAATCTCATCATTGGTTCCTTTCTGTGATATTGATTTATTGTATTATTGCGTTAAATATGAAACAATTTATTAAAGGCTGTACGCCAGTTCGCGGTCCTCAAGAAGCTGCAATCCGGTTTTGGTAAGTATCTTTATACAGTCTATCGCCCGCTCCTTCGCATAATCCGAAAGTGAGGCATCCCGGAACTCCACCGTATGAACACTGGCGCCGTTTTCGACGAACTTCATCATTGGGTGGAATGTAGGTATTACCTGGCTTACATTTCCGACGTCGCTTGCTCCCCCTGCGAATCTGTCTCCGCTCTCCACGAATTCCGGAAAATCCTTCATGTTTTCCACAAACAGTTTTTCCAGATTCTTGTTGATCAGGAGTCCCGCGCATGTAGGTTCAAAATGATGCCATTCGAGTTCACATCCTGTCGCCAGGGCTGCTCCTTCGGCGCATTTGACCACGCGTTCCAGTACCTCGTTCCAGTAATCCATTTCTTTCGCTCTGACTTCGATCCTGATTTTTCCTGTCTCGGGAATGATATTGACTGCCGTACCGCCCTCGGTAATAATACCGTGGACTCTGGTGCCGTCTCTGAGCTGCTGACGCATAGCATTCACACTGTTGAAAAAAGTAATGACTGCATCGAGCGCATTGACACCGTTATACGGAGCTGCGCCTGCATGAGATGCTGTTCCGGTAAAAGTAATGTCTATGCCTCCGATAGCGATCATGTCCAGTTCGAGAGATGTGCACCCCTGAGGATGTATCTCCAGTGCTGCCTGGTATCCGTCAAAAGCGCCCTGATCCACCATGTACGGTTTGCCCTCACCGGTCTCTTCGCCCGGTGTGCCGAATACAGTCACTTCCCCTTCAAGATAGTCAAGAGCCTTGGCCAGGGTTATACCTGCCATAAGACTCGTGGACGCTATCCAGTGATGCCCGCAGGCATGACCCATGCCGGGCAGTGCATCATACTCCGCCATAAAAGCGATCCTCGGTCCGCTGCCGTTCTTTCTGGTGGCTTTGAACGCAGTCGGTATACCGCAGTACGGCATTTCGACTGCGAATCCCTCTGTTTCGAGGTAATGCGCCAGATATTCAGATGATTCGTATTCCTGTCTGGAAATTTCAGGATGGTCAAAAATAAATTGAGCGATTTCAAATGCTTTTTCCCTGCTGTTGTCTATATCAGTCATAAGCATTTTTTCAATTTCTTTTTATNNCCCATTATTGGGCTATGGCCNNCTTTNGTTGTGTTTTTAACAACCCTGGGTGGGGGAGGTTTTGTTTTAATTTACAAGCGGGAACANNTATTGAATGTTTCACTGCGGTTCTATTTCCGTANANCGCAGTTTCCATTAATCTTTATGTTCATTAAACACCCTATATCCTTTTTTGTCAATATAAATTTTCCACTCAGTAAAACGCTGTTCTACAAATTGCAACATTCTGACTCATTTCAGGGGGATCAGAAATCGCCGACTGCGATATTCGGCCTGACACCAGCTGCCAACGCCTATCGCCTTGTAAAAGAAATTCTCTGCGGATATGCACAGGCGCCTGAATGTACAGCCTGTCTCAAATAAACATATTAGACCGCAATCTATCAATCTATATTAATAAAAAAGCCCTCGCATCGAAAAAATTCTTTTCGACGCAGGGCCTTTCTTTTTAAGCTAAAAATGTGCGGATCCGGATCGCGGAACGCGATGCGCGGATCCGGGCATTTGAGCAAGATGTAGCGTAATTTTTTGATTCCGCGAAATTTACGCCACATTTTGTTCATCACC
>JGI20225J20221_1002233_pt2 | contig 15357 bp, 11 predicted proteins | sample BioMet4_FD_20221 | JGI IMG/M metagenome (IMG submission 20221) | reverse complement strand
ACAACGAGGGAGATAGGTCGGGTTTTCGGTTCAATTAAATAAAGTCGTGGGTTAGCAAAGAGAACGCAGATAGATTTAATACGCTTGCCATTAATAATGTGAGGCAAGAATCAAAAAGATATTATAAGAGCCAATTGGCTTGTGAAATTGATATTACGCACTCTATAGATAATAGTATCGTGGTTAGGTAGCATCACGCATAACGGGAATAAACGCTCTCTCGTGCATCATTTCTTTGTGGCCCGTTCCTCTCAGAAGTCCCTCTGTCTCGCTTGTAAGCAGGAGGACTTTTTTTTGAGAGTTTGTTAGTAACAAGTAGTGTATTATCTTGTTTAGTTTCTACCTCGCAAGATTTCCGTTTTTATCTTTTCAATTTATCGTAATAATTTTTTTATACCAATCGCTGATGGCACCAATAATTCATAGTCCGGTACATACTAATATGGTAAATGATTTCAGCGGCAAGCAGTATTCAGGCAGACTGCTGGCATTTAAAAGTGTAAGAAAAGAGAGGCTGCCCCCAAATTCAATGTAAAGTTTCCGGTGTAAGGCGTACTTTTTTATAGCATGGTTTACTAGTGGGGCATTTTTATCTATAATCATACCTTTTTTGATACATATATCGCTAGCTATCATAATCATCAAGCAAAGCACTTTCCCGATATAAAATCCATAAAGTATTCTTTATGTGTATTGATCTGCTGTGCAGTAAACTAAAAGCTTACCGATAATTGCAAGAAAGCTACTAATCAGAGTCGTTTCCGAGGTAGGATTAGGGCTTTCTTTTAATATGATTGTCGCGCTCCGCAGTTTTTCTTTATTTTTTTCTGATTTTATTATTTTTTTTTTCATCGTGACTATGCGTTTTTGCTTTCTGCTCTCGCGCGTCCTGCGCTTGGATTAGTCTTTGCTTTAATGTATGCTCACATACATAAACTAAAATATAATCTAATCTGATTATATTAGGATCAGAGATAATATACGCAGTATTGCACGACTTTGACTCTCGTCCCTCCGTTCCATTGTTCACTCTATTTAGTTGGTGAGGCATTTTGTTTCTTAACTTTATCTTTTTTATTGTGCTTGCAGATTCTGGTCTGCAGATTAGTACCCGTTATCCGGGGTATCTCTGCAATTGGCAATTTCTGCATAGTCCTTATTCTCCAGATAGAGAAGAATAATAGATTTGTCGAGTTGTCCCAAACAATTTATGAGCCTATATAATTCCACCAGCATTTCCCGGAAACTGTCTTCCTCCTCTGTTAACCATTCCGCTTCTTGTGTCAGTGAAACTATCTCTGGTATATTTTTTTCTTTGCGAATGAATGTGATACAAGTATTCAACGTAATGCGATATATCCATGTAGATATTTTGCATTCGCGCCGAAACTTCGGGAAAGCTCGCCAGATGTTCAGTACTGCTTCCTGATATAAATCATTAAGCGTTACCGACTTAGTGGTGTATAAATAGCAGACTTTGTATATGACACGCTCATATTCTTTTATGCATGCCGTAAACTCCTGCTCTAATTCCTTGTTTATTCTTGTCTCGTCCATTTGCTAAATCACTTAATTAGTCGTGAGTAACAGGGAAAAATCACAAAATTTCAGGGAACCTAATACTTTTTTAAACTAATTGTTTTTTCAAAGCAGTAGGGTGTATATAGATAAGGTCTAGACCTTTTATTCTTTTAGTCTACACTTCTTGCCATAAAGGTGTAGGTCTTTAAATGAACTGTTCTATTAATTTTATATTATTATTGGTTATATATTACTTAAAAATTTGAGTCTCAACTAATAAAGTTGATTATAAGTTTGCTGCAAGAAACTTTCTCATTACAGATTCTTCCATGTTTCTTCTGAGGGCATAATCTTTCAACTGATCTTCTCCTATTTTTCCAATAGAAAAATAGCTTGATGCAGGATGCGAGATTATTATTCCGCTTACAGAAGCATGCGGATACATTGCTCCGTTTTCTGTGAGTTTAATTCCAATCTTACTCATATCAATCAAGTCATTCAGTAAAAAGTTGATAGATTGATCGGGGATAGATGGGTATCCCACAGCCGGACGAATACCTTGATACTTTACTTTCAGCATATCTTTTATGGTCAGATTCTCATCTTTTGCATATCCCCAGGCTACTTTTCGTACGTACTCGTGCATCTTTTCAACAGCAGCTTCAGCCAGGCGGTCGGTCAATGTCTGAACCAATATATGTTTATATGGATCGTCTTCGTATGTTTTTTCCATTTCAGGGTCAACACTCGAAGCAAATACGCCCACTGTGTCTTTTATTCCCGATGAAAGCGGACGAACAAAATCACTTAAACACAAATAAGGTTCATTGTCTTTTTTACGTACCTGCTGACGAAGCAACGGAATCAAAACGTCTCCTACAATAAGATTATCTCCGTCTGAATTAGAATCAAACAGCTCAAACATTACTTTAACTTCATAATCTTTATCAAGTTCGTTAAGCATTCTGTTTGCTTCCTTGAAAAGCTGCATAGCTTCGGCCGCNTTTGTACGATCTTCCTCCGGAAAGCTGGCTAGCCATTGTGCACGGCAGGCATCGCATCCGTGAATATCTGATATTTGACCGAACTGTGCTCCCAATCTCCANGCGTGGAAAAAGTAAAGCCAGTCAATATACTCTACAAGCTCATGAATTTTATATGAAGTTACCATAGTTTATCTGAATCTAAGTTCTTGTCCGCGATATGAATTATCTAATTGTCCGTCAGAGTATACAGTATGTCCATTGACGAAAGTACGTTCTACTTTGTGATTGAACTTAAAATTTTCCAATGGACTCCAGCCACATTTGCTGAGAATCTTATCATTTGTAAGTTTCCATTCTGATTTAGGGTTTACAATTACCAGGTCGGCCTGGTAGCCTTCGCGAATATATCCACGATTATGTATCTGGAAAAGTTCTGCCGGAGCATGACACATTTTTTGCACAACCTGTTCCTTTGTGAAAATTTGAGGTTTAGCAAACTCGAGCATAGAGATCAATGAAACCTGAATCATAGGCATTCCCGAAGTTGCACGTAAGGCACCACCTTCTTTATCACTTAGTAAATGCGGTGCATGGTCTGTTGCAATTACGTCAATGCGATTTTCTGTGATGGCATTTAATAATACTGCTCTGTCAATTACTGTTTTAATTGCCGGGTTGCATTTAATACGTGTACCTAACTTCTTGTACCATGTATCGTCGAAAATAAGATGGGAAACGCAGACTTCTGCAGTAATTTTCTTCTCCTTGATCGGTACATCTTTAAACAGATCAAGTTCTTTGGCTGTAGAAATATGAAGAACATGTAGTCTTGCACCTGCCTTTTCAGCCAATTCAACTGCTAATGCTGAAGATGCATAACATGCTTCATTGCTTCTTATCATTGGATGATAAATAATATCGGGATCATCGCCGTACTTTTCTTTGGCAAGGCGGGTGTTCTGTGCAATAATTACAGGATCTTCGCAGTGAGCAGCAATCAGCAAATCGGTTCCGCCAAAGACTTTCATCAGACTTTCCTTGCGATCAACCAGCATATTTCCTGTACTCGATCCCATAAAAAGTTTAACCCCGCACACACGGTGAGGATCTAACTGAGAAAGCAGATCGGAATTTGTATTTGTAGCACCGAAGTAAAAAGAGTAGTTAATTAAACTCTTTTCAGCTCCCAGCTGAAACTTAGCATTCAATGCATCAAGGTCCGTGGTTTGAGGCATTGTATTCGGCATATCCATAAATGAGGTAACGCCTCCTGCGGCAGCAGCCCGGCTTTCGCTTGTAATATCAGCCTTTTGTGTCAGTCCCGGTTCGCGGAAATGCACATGGTCATCGATAACTCCGGGGATAAGATATTTACCTTTTGCATCAATTATTTCGGTATACGTGTCTTCGGTTGTTACAGCTCCTTCTATAACTTTGGCTATTTTGTCATCTTCAATAATAACGGAGCCTGTAAAACTGCGCCCTTCGTTTATAATCGTGGCGTCTTTGATAAGTGTACGTTTCATTTCTTTTGAGGGTATTTACGGAAGAAACTATCAAGTTTTAATTGAAGAACTCCCATTACTGCTTCTCCGAATATTCCACTGTTCATTTTTGAAGAACCCAATTCACGGTTAATGAAAATAACAGGAACCTCTAATATATTGAAGCCAGACTTGTATGCCATGAATTTCATCTCGATCTGGAATGCATATCCTTTGAACTTTATTTTATCCAGTTCAATTGTTTCAAGTACTTCACGGCGATAGCATTTAAATCCGGCAGTGGTATCTGCAACCGGAATGCCTGTGATAAAACGAACATATTTTGATGCAAAGTATGACATAAGTACCCGTCCCATTGGCCAGTTCACCACGTTTACACCACTTACATAGCGTGAACCAATGGCTACATCTCCTCCCAGAACTGTACATGCATGATAGAGACGAGGTAAATCGTTAGGACTGTGAGAAAAATCGGCATCCATTTCAAAAACAAAATCGTATTTATTTTCTATAGCCCATTTAAAACCAGTGATGTATGCTGTACCAAGTCCAAGTTTTCCCTTACGCTCAATCATAAACAAACGTTCAGGGAACTCAAGTTGTAGTCGTTTCACGATAGAAGCTGTGCCGTCCGGTGAACCATCTTCAATGATTAGTATGTGAAATATTTTATCTAATCCGAAAACTGCGCGGATTATATTTTCAATGTTTTCCTTTTCATTATAGGTTGGAATAATAACGATACTGTCGGAGGCTTGCATATTTTTGTTGTATATTTAGTAAGACAAAAGTAGTTAATTTATTGTACCTGCAAAAGAGAACCATATTTTTTTAGTAATTTTGCAGGGAAGATTAAAATCTTTTCACCACAGTTGGCTTTTATTCCTTGTTTTTTGTTTGTTATTATATCTATATAACAGTTCCGATAAGGATAAAATTGCAGGTTTATTCATATTCTGAGGTGAAAAAACAGATTGTTTTTATGAATATATCAGAATTGCAAAGCTTATATGCCAAGCATCCCGGGATTGGGGCTACGGCAAAGCTGCTTGAAGAATCCTCGGTAACGAAGATTTTTCTGGGGGGGCTTTGTGCCTCTTCTGCAGCTCTTATTTTTTCCACTCTTCTTAAAAGTAGCAAAAAGTCGTTTGTTTTTATTTTAGGTGACCTTGAGGAAGCAGGATATTTTTATCATGATCTTACTCAGATAAACGGGGCAGATAAAATTTTGTTCTTTCCGTCATCTTATCGTAGAGCAATAAAGTACGGACAAAAAGATGCTGCCAATGAGATTCTACGTACAGAAGTACTAAGCCGTTTGCAAAAAACGGAAGAACCTTTGTGTGTAGTGACTTATCCGGATGCGCTGGCCGAAAAGGTTGTTTCGCGTGATGAACTCACCGATAAGACATTAAAATTGCAGGTTGGCGAACATGTTGATACAGGATTCATAACAGAAGTTCTTTATAATTACGGCTTTGAACGGGTGGATTATGTTTACGAACCCGGGCAATATGCTGTGCGTGGAAGTATTATTGATGTGTTCTCTTTTTCATCAGAATATCCATATCGTATAGATTTCTTTGGTGATGAAGTAGAAAGTATCAGAAGCTTTGAAGTTGATACTCAGTTATCCAAAGAAAAAAAGGCTAATATTTCGATTGTGCCCGAACTTACAAAAGGGGTAGGCGAGGAAGTNTCTTTCCTGGACTTTATTCCGGAGGAGACAATTCTTGGAACCAAAGATTTCTTGTGGTTACGTGAACGAATTCAGGCTGTACATGATGAGGCTCTTTCTCCACAGGCTATCATTGCACAGGAACAAGATGGACAGGAATATGTAAATCTGGAGCAAAAGCTGATTGATGGTTCTGAATTTACTGTCCGTGCTTTGGATTTTCATCGCATTGAGTTTGGTAATAAACCAACCGGAACTCCTGAGGCAAAGGTGGATTTTGATTTCTCCGCTCAGCCAATCTTTCATAAGAACTTTGATTTAGTAAGTGGTTCGCTGAAGAGTTATCTGGAGCAGAACTATCAGATTTATATATTGTCGGACAGTGCAAAGCAAACAGATCGTATCAAGGCTATTTTTGATGACCGAAACGATCATATTCCTTTTATAGCAGTTGATAAAACTATTCACGAGGGATTTGTTGATAATACGTTGCGCTGTTGTTTCTTTACTGATCATCAGATATTTGATCGTTTCCATAAGTATAACTTAAAGAGTGATAATGCCAGAAGTGGTAAGGTGGCTCTTACTTTGAAGGAGTTAAACCAGTTCCAGGTTGGCGATTACGTTGTACATACCGACCATGGAGTGGGTAAATTTGCCGGATTAATTCGGATTCCAAATGGAAATACTTCTCAGGAAGTAATTAAGTTGGTTTATCAGAACGAGGATGTGGTCTTTGTCAGTATCCATTCTTTGCATAAGGTTTCTAAATATAAAGGTAAGGAAGGGGAACCTCCCCGCTTAAACAAGCTGGGAACCGGTGCATGGGAAAAGCTAAAGGATAGAACCAAAACCAAAATAAAGGATATTGCCCGTGATCTGATTAAACTTTATTCTCAACGAAAAGATGAAAAGGGCTTTAGTTTCAGTCCCGATTCATTCCTGCAACACGAACTTGAAGCTTCATTTATTTATGAAGATACACCCGATCAGCTGAAAACTACACAAGACGTGAAGTCGGATATGGAGCGTGAAATGCCTATGGATCGTTTGGTATGCGGGGATGTTGGTTTTGGAAAAACAGAGATTGCTGTTCGCGCTGCATTTAAAGCTGCTACGGACAATAAGCAAGTAGCGGTTTTGGTGCCGACTACCGTTTTGGCTTTGCAACATTACAAAACCTTCAGTGAACGGTTAAAGGATTTCCCTTGCAGAGTAGACTATCTGAGTCGTGCCCGGAAACCGAATGAAGTGAAAAATATACTGAACGACCTCAAAGAAGGAAAGATAGGCGTACTGATTGGCACGCACAAAATTATTGGTAAACAGATAAAGTTTAAAGATCTTGGATTGCTCATTGTTGACGAAGAACAAAAGTTCGGTGTGTCTGTGAAGGAGAAACTCCGACAATTAAAGGTAAATGTGGATACGCTGACTATGACGGCAACGCCTATTCCTAGAACTTTGCAGTTCTCATTGATGGGTGCCCGCGATCTTTCGGTTATCAGTACTCCACCGCCTAACCGATACCCTATACAGACAGAAGTTCACACTTTCAATGAAGATATTATTGGTGAGGCAATTAATTTCGAAATGAGCCGAAATGGTCAGGTATTCCTCGTGAATAACCGTATTCAGAATATCTATGAACTGGAAGGGCTCATTCATCGCTTGGTTCCGGATGCCCGCATTTGCGTGGGACATGGACAGATGGAGCCTGAAAAGCTGGAAAAGATAATCCTTGATTTTATTAATTACGACTATGATATATTGATAGCAACTTCAATTATTGAAAGTGGTATTGATATCCCTAATGTAAACACCATTATCATTAATAATGCACAGAACTTCGGCTTGAGTGATCTTCACCAGCTGCGTGGTCGTGTGGGACGAGGAAACAAAAAGGCATTNTGTTACTTGCTGGCNCCACCGCTTAGNAGTCTGACTNCCGAAGCNAANCGCCGNNTGCANGCTATTGAAAACTTTAGTGATCTTGGCAGTGGTATTCATATTGCCATGCAGGATCTTGATATTCGTGGTGCCGGAAATATGTTGGGTGCTGAGCAAAGCGGTTTCATTGCCGATTTAGGATATGAAACCTATCAAAAGATTCTGAATGAGGCTGTGCATGAGTTGAAGACGGATGAGTTTGCGGAACTTTATGCTGAGGAGCTTGCTGTTGGAGAAGAAAAGATAAGCGGAGAGGGCTTTGTGCAGGAATGTACGGTAGAAAGTGATTTGGAATTACTTTTCCCGGACGAATATATTCCTAGCAGTAGCGAAAGAATGTTGCTATACCGTGAGCTTGACAGTATGGAAACAGATCAGGAAGTGCTGGATTTCCAACATCGCCTGGAAGATCGTTTTGGTAAAATACCAAAAGAAGGGCTCGAACTGATGCGTATTGTTCGTCTTCGCCGTTTTGCAAAGAAGCTGGGAGTAGAAAAAGTATTCCTGAAAGCTGGAAAAATGACGCTTTTCTTTGTCAGCAACCCCGATTCGCCATACTATCAATCGGAGGCTTTCGATAAGGTGATTACTTACTTGCAGAAATATTCCCGTAATTGTCAGTTGCGTGAGCAGCATAACCGCAGAAGCATGATTATAAAGAACATTGATGATGTAGAAACGGCTGCCGGCATTCTTAGCGAGATGTATGTTATGTAAAGCTTAAAAATAGAAAATAATCAGGGGGAATATTCATTATTTCCCCTGTCTCTTTTAGAAATATACACTGCGAATTACCGATTTTATTGCTGAAATGGTGAGGGATGACACTAAAAGTAAGTGATTGGTGATGGTTGAAAATGCTACCATCACCATGTAATACTTTGAAATTGATAATGTTATAAGAAAAAGTGAGGGAGTGATGGATGAAATTTATTTGTTCGCAGAATCTTGTAATAATGCGAAGTAAAAGCACTCTTCCAATACTTCTAAACGAAACTAAAGTGGGCTGCACATATACATGCAGAGCTGTAACATGCCCTCTTCTAGATCTTTAAACGAAACCGTAAAAGTTGAACGGTTATTCACCAATCATTTTTATTCCTTCGCCAATGATTTTCATTCCTCCGTCAATGAATTTAATTTATTGGTGAATGACTGATAGAATGCAACCATTCATTATTTTCCGTATAACTTGTCAATCAAATCTTTTCGCCCTAATTTTCTCAGTTCATTAATAATCTGATTTTTATATTCGCGCTGATACCAGAAGAAGAACTGNCGTTGNGCNAATTTTTCTTTCGGATTATGGGCTGTGAAAATAGGTTCCAAAGTGTACGGATGATATCCGGTATAATAAGCTTCGGTAGAAACAGTCATAGGAGTAGGAGTAAAGTCCTGCACCTGCTCCAAATGGAAATCCAGATTCTTAGTAATAACTGCAAGTTCAGCCATATCCTCTTCCTTACATCCCGGGTGTGATGATATGAAATATGGAATCAGCTGCTGTTTCATGTTAAGTTCCTTATTCAATTTATCGAAGGTTCTCTTGAATTGCTGAAACTGTGAGAACGAAGGCTTACGCATAAAGTTGAGCACTTTATCGGAAGTATGTTCCGGAGCCACCTTGAGACGTCCGCTAACATGTTTGGCAATCAATTCGCGGGTATACTCAACTGTAGAACGGTTTATTTCCGGATCTTTACTATCGTACTGTAATAAGTCATAACGTACTCCGCTACCGATAAATGATTTCTTTATCCCTTTAATTGCATCTACCGAATGATAAATATCAAGGAGCGGACGATGATCTGTATTTAAGTTAGGACACACTTTGGGATGAATGCATGAAGGACGCTTGCACTTTCTGCAAATCTTAAGATCCTTTCCACCCATGCGATACATATTAGCCGATGGTCCGCCAAGATCACTAAGATATCCTTTGAAATCTGGCTGATCTACAATCTGTTTTACTTCCTTTAAAATAGAGTCTTTACTGCGTGAAACAATAAACTTTCCCTGATGAGCAGAAATGGTACAGAAAGCACATCCGCCAAAACATCCCCGATGGATATTAACAGAAAATTTAATCATATCAAAAGCCGGAATTCTTTTCCCTTTATATTTTGGATGAGGAAGGCGGGTATATGGTAAATCAAAAGATCGGTCCAGCTCAGCTTCCGTCATAGGCGGGTAGGGTGGATTAACGACTACCACTTTATCATCAACAGATTGCAGTATGCGTGATGCTTCCATCTTATTGCTTTCTTCTTCAATATGGCGAAAGTTTTCCGCTTGCTTCTTTTTATCTTTCAGACACTCTTCGTGAGAATGGAGGTAAATATCGTTTTCTTTTTCTCCTTTTGGGGTATCACCTTTTGATGTAATGTATACCGTTTGTGGAATCTCTGTTATTTTATGAAACGGGATATCTTTCTGCATTTGCCGACAAAGCTCAGTAATAGGTTTTTCACCCATTCCATATATCAAAATATCAGCACCAGAGTCTATTAAGATACTTTTATGTAGTTTATCCTGCCAGTAATCATAATGAGTAAGCCTGCGCATGGAAGCTTCAATTCCTCCCAATACAACAGGTACATCAGGATATAGTTTTTTTAGAATTTGAGTATAGACAATAGTTGGATAGTCGGGGCGCATATCAGCACGGCCGTCGGGAGTATAAGCATCATCCGATCTCAGTCGGCGGTTGGCTGTGTAATGATTTACCATCGAGTCCATGCAACCAGGGGCGATACCAAAGAATAGACGAGGACGTCCCAGTTTTTTAAAATCCCGAAGATCATCACGCCAGTTGGGCTGAGGAATAATTGCTACCTTAAGCCCATCAGCTTCAAGAATACGTCCGATAACTGCCGCTCCGAATGAAGGATGGTCAATGTAAGCATCCCCGGAAAAAAGGATTACGTCTACTTCATTCCATCCACGTAGCTCCACTTCTTTCTTAGTGGTAGGCAGCCAATCTGTTAATCTGTACTCTTTCATGGCAGCAAAGATACGGATTTTACCTTAAAATAATTGTATATTCAGGTTAAATGACTGGAATATGAATGTGTAATGAAGTAGACGTAATTATTACTCTTCTACAGTTTCTTCTATAATTTCAGCAGGATATTTAGCATCCCATTCTTTATAAAGATTGATTAATTGTTGCAGTCCGAATGCTTTCATGTTATTGTGATAGATAATATCTATACACAAATCCAGTAAATCTTTGCAGTCATCTTCCTGAGAAGCTATCAATGAACGAATATTCATTTTTAATTTTTCAAGATCTTGTTCTTCTACTACACCAGTGCTGCTTATTAAGTGCTGGAAAAGCATAAATTTACGAATGGTTTGCAGGTTTTCCTCCGAAATTTCCATCGTTCTGGTACCTGACGTGTTTGCTTGTATTGTGTACATGGTATTTTAGTTTTTAGGTTTATACTACTCACAAAGATATAAATTATAATGAAATTCCACCTATCTTCCATTTAAAAACTGAAGTATTCCTGCCATGATTTCTGCCCGATGAGCATCTGTATCGATCGTTTCAAAAGGGAATCCCATGATAAACGTCCGATAATCACCTTTATAGGCAGTACCTGCACTTCTGTTTTCATCTACATATTTAAATACCGGAAAAGCATTTGATACCGGAACAATACAATCGGGTGATGGAACCGAGTAAATTTTTTCATTCATTTCTCTTGGTATTGTAAATGTACGTCCCAGTCCAAAGATACTTCCTGATGCTCTGTTTTGCATGCTGCTTTCGAAGCTGTATTTAAGTACGTCTTCTGTGAAACTTCTGTCTTCGTTTGAACTCATATCGCTACCAACGTAGGAACCGCTCACCATAACATTACCTCCTTTATGGCAGTACCGGGTAATAAGCTCTTTCAATTTAGGAGTGAAAGTCTTATATCTCTTATTTATTAACTTAATAGTAGTGGAATCTTCTTTTTGCAATCCTAGAATATAATCAACAATTTTATAGTCGTTTAGCTTTATCTGGCCACTTTCTACCGCTTCGTTACTGCATGAAACAAATGAAAATCCAGGAGTAGCCTGTATCGCTTTTCCATGTATAAAAGCATAATCGAATGTGTTTCCCGCAATTTTTAATCCTTCAAGCTCACTGTTGCTGTAACCTAATCCTCCTTGGGTTTCTTTACCCGCATTCTTACGATCAAACCCAGTTTGATATCCACAGTATGAAATATTGTATTTGTAAGACACTCCCGGATCTTTTCTAAGGTCGAACCCTGCAGAATCGGGATTGTTTACTATAGCTGGACCGCTTATTCTATCGAATCCATTGATAATCAGAACTCTTTCTTTTTCTTTTTTAGCTTTGTAGGCGGAAAGAATTTCGGAAGGAAAACTTTCNCCTCCTTTATTTACTGCNGTTACCTTAAAACTATAGATCAATTCAGGCTCAATTTTAGCAGTATATGATGTTCCTTCTACAACCACACCATTGTCGAATCCGAAATTACCTATGCGGGTATAAACAATATAACTATGTGGTTTNGCTGANGANTCGAGAGGATCTTCCACGGGCTTCCATGAAAGATTTACTGTATTCTTCTTTTTTCCGAACTTTATAGCAAAATGACTTANGGGTAGGGGTTGNACTANACATTCTTCATCGTGTTGCGAAGTTACAAACCGAAGAATTGATTTATAAATTGAGCGTCCAACTGCAAATTTAAAGTTCGGATCGTGTCCGAATGTCATATCAGTAAAGTTTTGATGAGATAGAAATTCAAGTATTGCNGAAGGNACAGCCGGAAGTCTGGTTTCGCTGTAATTTTTATCCCACATTCCTCTGCGGTTCCACTGAATGTCGAACTGTGAATTTATGTCCGACTTTAGCTGAGTTATCATTATATCAGTCAGATCTCTTGATGCATAACGAGAAATACCCGAATGCAATTTGCTATCATTAAAATCTGTTGTGTATACTCCGAGAGAGCCTATGGTTGTGCCATTAGAAGTATATCCTGCATCACTGTGTAATGCCATTGTCATTTCAAAAGGAATTCCAACTCCTTTTTCTTTACTTTCATTACTCAAAATAACCATTCCATAGTCGTTAGATCCTTTATCAAAGGAGAAAGTTCCAAGATAAACCCATGTTCCTCCGCCTATCTTCTGGTTTACAGTAAATTCAGTTGCTCCACCTTTATGGATTACAGTATATTTTGCGTTCGAAACACTTTCCGGTAAAGTCTGGTATGTTACATAAACTGCATATTCTCCCTCTTCAGGAATATTAGGAACCCATTCAGCAAAAGCTTTGTTCTTTTTGTTTTCTGTTTTTATATAACGAATAGTTCCATCTTTAAATGGATTCTCTCCATCCTGATATCTGCTTTTTCTTTGTGCAAATCCAGCAATATCGCTTGTGTTCCAGTATGCCTTTCTATTCTTGACTTCAATGTATAATGATTCTGATTGCTTATTATCATTGTCAACTATAACCTCATTTTTCTGAATATCTCTTTCACGAGGTGTAAAAACATTAGCCCCTGCATTTTCCAGCATGGGTATTAGATATGGAATTACTATTGACTGAGTAAACAAATCTTCGGATGTGCAAAATAATCGAGGGCGTTGCCATAGCCATTTACCATCTCCGGAACCATTTTTACTGCTGTTTCCTTTCCCGGCTCCATTTCCATCCCCATTAATAGTTTCATTTCCGTTTCCGTTTTTGAAATATTTTCCGTGACTTTGCCAAAGCGCAATATGTCTGTTTTGTAATCCCCGTGAAATATCAATAGGGTGCGAGATGTTATTTACCCAGGGAGTTCCTTTGTAATCAATATCTCCCGACAAACGAGATTTGTCTTTCTTTCTTTTTCTGTAAATGTTAGGAACCAGTTCTTCGATGGGTTTACCATCACTGTAAACTGTTGTCTTAAAATAGCATACAGGGCCAGGAAGGATCTGTGAAATATGGCGATAAATACCTTCAACTATTTCGGGAAGAAACGGTTGATAAGCAAAACTTTCCGAAGCATATATATCCAGTTTCTTGGCATCATAGTCTATCTTAAAGCTGCTTAAATTAGTTTTTCCAATTTGTGCAGTAGAACAAGTGTAATTCTCAAAAAAGTTTTTTAAACGTTCTTCTACGTTTTTGTCTATATCTTGTGCTGTGCCTTTTACCGCGAAAACGATTAAAAGGAGAAATAAAATGTACTTTTTCTTCATCTTTCGTGATTTTATACACAAAAGTACATTTTTAAATAAAGAGAATCCACGGATTGTTACAGAATTTATTGCTAATCTGTGTTAATCCGTGGATTCTTTAATTTATTAATTGAATTTATAGAGGTATATATTCTACAAATGCTTCGATTGCTTCATAGGATGCTAATCCTAAACTATCGTATAATGCTGCAGTTCCGCGGTTACGATCTTCAGAACGTTGCCAGAATAAACGTTCGTCATTACCAAGGAATGGCGCACCTTCCATTTGTGACTGATGTTTCAAAATAGTATTTCTCTTCAGTCTCAATTCTTCTGGAGAAATTGGAACAGCCATTTCAATGTGTTCAATTTCCCATTCTGCCCATGCACCGCGATACATCCATATACGGCATTCTTTCATCCATTTCTCACTTTTTTCCAAATCAATAGCAGCAAGAACAGCATCAGTACAAACACGGTGAGTGCCGTGTGGGTCTGCCAAGTCACCTGCCACAAAAATCTGATGAGGTTTTACTTCCTGAAGTAGAGCACGTACTATTTCAACATCTTTTTCAGAAATAGGAGATTTCTGAATTTTTCCTGTTTCATAAAAAGGAAGGTCAAGGAAATGAACATGGTCTGATTTGATACCTGCGTATGTACAAGCAGTACGTGCTTCTCCTCTACGAATTAATCCTTTAAGACGAAGCATGTCTGCATTATCAAAGTCTCCTTCTTTTTTGCTATTGATAAATGTTCTTATCTCTTTGTATTTCTTATCAATAATATCACTATTGGCATCAAAGATCTGATTGAATCCGTTAATGAAATGCATGAATCTAACAACTTCTTCATCACCAACTGCAATATTTCCAGATGTTTGATAAGCAACATGTACATCGTGCTTTTGTTCAACAAGGCGTCTTACGGTACCTCCCATAGAAATTACATCATCATCCGGGTGAGGAGAAAATACAACTACACGTTTAGGATATGGTTTTGCACGTTCCGGACGGTATGTATCGTCGGCATTTGGCTTTCCACCTGGCCATCCGGTAATAGTGTGCTGTAAATCATTAAATATCTTTATGTTAACATTGTATGCAGAGCCGAAAAGTGCTAATAACTCGCTAAGTCCATTTTCGTTATAGTCCTTGTTTGTTAACTTAAGAATAGGTTTTTTAGTCAACATACAAAGCCATACAATTGCACTACGGATTAGTTTATCGTTCCATTCGCAAGAAGTAACCAACCAAGGGCGCTGTATACGAGTAAGATTTGATGCAGCAGAAAGATCAATTGCAACGCGTATATTGTTGTGCATTTGTAAGTATGATGCTGGAATTGTATCAGATACTTTGCCTTCTACTGTCTCTTTTATCATTTGAGCCTTGTCATCTCCCCATGCCATCAGGAATATTTTCTTTGCAGCAAGTATGGTTGAAATACCCATTGTAATAGAACTGATAGGTACATTTTCTGTTCCACCAAATAACTTGGCAGCATCGTTGCG
>JGI20225J20221_1002232_pt1 | contig 15358 bp, 11 predicted proteins | sample BioMet4_FD_20221 | JGI IMG/M metagenome (IMG submission 20221) | reverse complement strand
ACCAAAGTGCAAAAGCACATGTTTCTTTTTCCAAGTCTGGGGAATTCTGAAATTACGGCGATACCACAGACAGGAATCACCATTACGGGCAATACCCGATAACTCCGATTCCGGTGGAAAAGGCACCCGTATTTTCTCCGACTTAGCGGGAAATGCAGGAGGTGCAACCACCGTTTGAGGATTCACCAGTTTCTTTCCACCCATATAATCCCAAATCCCGTTTAGGTTTAGCCACTCCGAGCGCACCATCTGCGGACGAGGATATTCGGGTAGCGGAACTTCAGCCTGCACAGCTTTTTCCGTCCACGGAGTAGGCAGGGTGAATGTCTTTACGTTTTGCGATTTTGCACCGGAACTTCCTATCGACAGAAGAAAGGCGGCAAAGAAAACACGCACATTACTTTTCATTATGTTACATCAAGTATTAAGAGTTATATATTAGAAAAATATTAATCCATACAAGCATTATAATCGCATTAAAAACAGACCGTCACTTTGGCTCCGACAGATGGTTTGTTCAGTCCCAAGAGACCATGTGTTGAACAGAAACAGACCATCTAAATGAAATAAAAAACGTACCGCCCCAATAAGCAGGAATCACTCCCCACTGAGGTCATTCAGATAGTCAACCAGACTTTCATCACGTTCCAAATCGAACTTTTTACGTAATCTATAACGAATGGTCTCCACCCCCCTAACCGAAATATTCAGCAAAGGAGCTATTTCCTTAGTGGATAAATTCATTTTAAGGTAAGCACACATCATGCGTTCATTATTCGAGAGGTCGGGATGTTTCGTATAAAGACGCTTCATGAAATTATTATGAATAAGGTCGAACTGATCTTCAATACGTTTCAGCACTTCATCACTCTGAATATTCGCTTCTATCTTATTATTGAGTACCAAAAGTTGTTGCTTGCCTTCACGCCCGCTCTCACCTTTCAACGAAGAGGCCACCTTAAGAATCTCGGATTTTATCTCGGTCAACATCTCGTTCTTACGGACAAAGTTAATCATCAGGTTCACCATCTCCTGGCTTTTATGTTTAAGATCAAACTCCAGCTTTTCTTTTTCAAGTTCCATAATCTGCTTTTCCTGACGAGACTTTTCAGCTTGATACTCTTTTGCCATCTCCTTCATCTTATTGTCTTTTTCAAAAACAGCCTGCATTTTTTTACGTTTCACACGCATATCATCCCAACGATAAACATACCACAAGCAACAAGAATGAGAATAAAGTAGATAATATAGGCAGTCACACTCCTATACCAGGGGGGAAGAATACGGAATGAAATTTCATCGGATGCACTTGTTCCGTCAGGATACACCGCTTTTACTTCAAACACATATTCACCTTCGGATAAATTACTATACTCCTTTGTCCTGATGGAAGTATAATCCGACCATACACCATGATTCAGCCTGTACTGAAAGCGAACATCATCACCGGTCATAAAAGAAGACAGTCCATATTCAAAACGAATGGAGTTCAGTGCATATTCAATAACCGGAACCGGCTTCTTTCCGAGAAAGCTTGCCGTATAAACCAATGAGTCTTTAGGATACGAGAGATACATATTACGGATATATACCGAATGACCGGCATCCTGTCTACCTTTTGAGAGGGGAACCGAAAACAAAGCAAATCCCTCTTCGTTGGGTATTACCATTAATGAGTCGGAAAGAGGAATGATTGATTCATAGCCCGGTACAAGTTCTATCAACGAAGGACGAATAGGATTAATACTCGTATTGGAACCACGCTTGTAAGTACCCAAATTGGCAATACAAATTTCATGGGAGCTCAAACTGATCAGTCGGTCATGATACTCCTGCAACCGCATGTAAGAAGATGCACCGTTTAAGATATTATTCAAGTCGGGAGCAGGCTCCATCACATCTTTATGCATATTGTATTTATACACCCCCTTTGGAGTCGTGAAATACACGCGCCCTTCCACTTTTGCCAAATAAAGTTCCCGATCGGTCGGCAGGCCGTCTTTCATTGCGTATGAACGATTCGATACAGCTTTCGTCATCGCCTCATTCAATTCGAAACGAACGAAACGATCGGACGCGCAGACCCATACTACGTGCGACGATTCTTGCTCAAACATCCGGCAGGAATCGGCTATTCCGGCTATTTTACACACAACAGTCCACTTCCCGGCTTGCTTCTTCAGTAAGAAAAGTCCGTCATATACCCCCACATACATCATATCAGGATGCCCCATAACCTCTTGGCAAGCCCATGCTCCGGTTATATCCGTCACTTTTTCGAGTGTGGTGCCTTTCACAAGAAACATCCCCCTGTCATGCATGCAAAACAAATCCTTTCCTATCCGACAAAGGCCCCATACCTGACCGCTGGAGTGAGGTACGGGATGTATATCCGGCAAGTTACCATTCAGTTTCACCGGATAGGAAGTATAATAAAGGCCACGATTCGTTCCCAAGAACAGATATCCATTATCCACAGCCGCAGCATAACCGGTACCAAATGAATGAGGGTACGAGTATAAGTTGGTGAAAGAAGAACTCAAGCAAACATAATCTATTCCACTGTCCAGCCCCGCCCATAGATCACCTCTATTATCAAAAGCCACCGAGAGCACCGTGTTATTTCGAAGTCCGTTGTTTTCATTGAAATACTCCACCGTTTTAGTATCACTGTCAATCAGCACCAGCCCTTTATGAATAGTTCCCAATGCTATTTTATTACCTTTTGCCGCCACGCAAAATACTTCATTGTCCCGCATAAACTCTTCAGCTCCGGTAATAAAAGGAACAGTAGTCTGGCCGTTACAATAGTACAACCCGTTATAAGCGGTAACAATTATAACCCCGCCGTTTTTATAAGGTATAGCTCCGCGAATACGCATAGACTTTAACATATCGGCTCCTTGCAACGGGAAAAAGCTATTTCCTACCAACATCCATACTCCCCGGTTCGTACCGATATACAGCGTACCATTTACCATGCTGGAGCAATCTATTTTGGCATTCATCACAATAAGGCTATATTTCCCNTTGAGATATTTCACCACACGGTCATCTCCCTGTATATAGAGAATGTTATCATTTTCGTGAATGCCCCATACATTGCCAAGATAACGAAAAGACCCATCCAGCTTATCGGACATACAATGATAGGCTAGTTCACCGAATTTATTGGGTTCATAATACCCGAATTCATTGATACCGCCCACATAGATGCGTTTTTGGGTAGTTGAAGTAAGGACCGAACGCACATCCGAAGAATTGTTCATGGGAAATACTTTCCATATATTACCATCGAACTGTACCATTCCGTTCTTATTGGCAAAAAACACCCAATGATTATCATAAGGAGCTATCTGCCAAGTCTGGGCACCCTTTCCGTAAAGTGTCTTATCAAAATTGACAATAAAGTTATTCCATCCGTCGGGATAAGCCCGAAGAAAAGGAGATAAAAGTAAAAATAGTAGAGATATGCGGAGGAAACCAGTGTTTCGTATCATGCCATTAGAATTTGGTCAGAACAAAACTATAAACTTAAATTGACATACACAAATTTCATAGGAAGAGGCTGTCGAAGAAAAGAATAAAAAAAGCGAAAACACCTTGTGAGTATTCCCGCTTAAAACATTCCAACTGAAAGAGCCTCTTGTCGGATTCGAACCAACGACCCCGAGATTACAAATCACGTGCTCTGGCCAACTGAGCTAAAGAGGCGGGTGGGTAAGCTATCTATATCGCGCCGCTACAACCGGCTACCTTTGCTGCGATCAAGCCCTGGAGGATTTGCCAGGAGCTGGCCGTATAGGACTTACCCATATTTGCGGGTGCAAAGGTAGTTATTAATTTGAAATATGCAATACTCTCCCTCTTCTTTTTTTAACTTTAACAGGAAACAAGCCCTTCAAATAAATATTATTTCTACCTTTGCAATCTCATTTCTATATAAATATAATGAAAGAAAACAGAAGTTATCTGCAACGCTATGCAATGTTATTCGGCACCTATATGGGGAGTTTCTGGATATTGAAATTCATTATCTTCCCAATCGGTCTTACAGTTCCTTTTCTTTTATTAATGTTTGCCGGATTAACTTTGGCTGTGCCGTTTGTAGGCTATTACTATGCAAAAACATACCGTAACCAGGCATGTGGCGGCTATATCAGTTTTTTCCATGCGTGGATGTTTTCACTCTTTATGTATTTATTTGCGGCATTACTTACGGCGGTAGCCCACTTCATTTATTTTCGTTACATCGATCAAGGATACATATTAAGCACGTACAGCAATATACTCAATAATCTTCCACCGGAAACGGCAAAAGAAATGGGAGATTATATTGCCTTATTAAAAGATTCATTGAACGTGGTACGGGGTATGTCACCTATCGAAATCACAATGCAGCTGGTATCACAGAATGTATTTTATGGTTCTCTGATTGCCATACCGACGGCATTATTTGTGATGAAAAAAGAGAAAAAAAGCGAATAAAAGACACATGGATCGCATATCTTGCGAATGTCTTATAAAATAAATACAAAAGTAATAATATGGATATATCAGTAGTTGTCCCTTTGTTTAACGAAGAAGAATCGATTCCTGAACTGTATGCATGGATTGAACGCGTGATGCACGTCAATGACTTCTCTTTTGAAGTGGTTTTTATTAATGATGGCAGCACCGACCGTTCATGGGAAATCATAAAAGAGTTAAAGCAAAAATCGGAGAATGTACGCGGAATAAAGTTCCGTCGCAATTACGGTAAGTCTCCGGCCTTATTCTGTGGATTCGAACAAGCCCAGGGAGATGTAGTTATTACAATGGATGCTGANNTNCAGGATAGCCCTGATGAAATACCGGAATTATATCGTATGATAAAGATGGATGGATATGACATGGTATCGGGCTGGAAAAAGAAACGCTACGATCCGATATCCAAAACCCTTCCGACCAAATTATTCAATGCTACGGCACGTAAAGTATCCGGCATTAAAAACCTCCACGATTTNAACTGTGGNCTTAAAGCCTACCGCAAAGACGTAGTGAAGAATATTGAAGTGTATGGAGAGATGCACCGCTATATCCCCTATNTGGCTAAAAATGCAGGGTTCAACAGAATTGGCGAGAAAGTGGTACATCACCAAGCCCGCAAATTCGGTAATACAAAATTTGGAGGCTGGAACCGTTTCTTTAACGGTTATCTTGATTTAATTTCCCTTTGGTTTCTGTCCAAATTCGGAGTCAAGCCTATGCACTTCTTCGGTTTGCTTGGTTCACTTACTTTTATATTGGGCTTTATATCGGTCGTTGCAGTTGGCATATCCAAATTGTATAGCATGCACCATGGAATGCCATACCGACTGGTGACGGACTCTCCCTACTTCTATCTGTCATTGACAGCTATGATTATAGGTACCCAACTCTTCTTAGCGGGATTTATAGGAGAACTGATCACAAGAAATGCTCCGGAGCGAAATAACTATAAGATCGAAACAATTCTTTGATAACGAAGTATAGAAACAGATCGGATATGAAAAAATTATTGAGACTTATTCTACTGGGTTTAATCGCCTATCCGGCAATAAATCTGATGGTTTCCTGTTCGGAAGAAGAAGATTGTTCAGCTACCTCCCGTCCCATGGCTCATTGTTATATTTACAAAATGAGTGGTGAAAAGGTTTTAAATGATACACTCGACTCTCTCACAATAAAAACATTGGGTACTGATTCAGTTATTATAAATAATCAGAAAAAAGTGCGCGAGATATTTTTGCCGCTCAAATATGTCGATGAAACAACTGTTCTTGTATTTCATTATAGCAAAACCCTGAGAGATACGGTACGCATTTATCATACGAACACTCCTTATTTTGTCTCAATGGATTGTGGTTACCAGATGAAACAAAAAATAGACAGTGTATCATATAGCAAACATGCAATACAATCTATCAAGATTAATAACTCGCAAGCAGGTACTGATGGCAAAGAAAATCTCCAGTTATTTTATAAGTAGCCTGTTGCTGTGTCTACTCATTGCAATCCCTCTGCATGCACAACAGCAGGACAGGAGGCATTATGCATCTGCCGACCGCAGAAACCAGGCAAATAAAAATAATAAAAAGAAGAAAGCACCCGAAGTTGTCTACCCTCTATACAATGGAGTCAATGTAGGGCTCGATTTGTTCGGTATCGGCAATAAGGCGATGGGCGGCGATTTCCTAAGCTCCGAAGTTTCTGTTGATGTCAATCTAAAGAACCGCTTCTTCCCTGTGATCGAAGTCGGACATGGACAGACAGACACCTCGAACGATTATGGCACACACTATAAAAGCAGCGCTCCCTATATGCGTATAGGGATGGACTACAATATACTCTACAAGAAAAAATTCAAGAACTATATGTTCGCAGGATTCCGTTATGCAATGTCCAGTTTCAACTACGACATTGAAGCATTGAGCATAAACGACCCTGTCTACGGAGGAATTATCAACAACCCCAATCAAATAGACGGAAGCTATGGGGGAAGCGTCCCATTTGTCCACAAAGGCATGGAAGGGTCCATGAAATGGTTTGAGTTGTGTGGCGGAGTACGCGCACAGATATGGAAAGATTTATATATGGGATGGACCATACGCCTTAAATACCGGACTTCATCTTCGTCAGATAAATATGGAGATCCATGGTATATACCGGGATATGGGAAGTATTCAGGCAACACAATAGGAATGACATACACTTTAATCTACAAACTACCGTTCTGACAATCATGAGTGAATTTGAAATATGGATACTTGCAGTGGGACTCGCAATGGATTGTTTTGCTGTCTCTATTGCAAGTGGAATTATTATGAAGCGCACGCTGTGGATCCCTATGTTTACCATGGCATTTTTATTCGGACTATTTCAAGCTGTAATGCCTCTTCTAGGCTGGCTCGGAGGATTGACATTCAGTCATCTTATGGAAAACTTCGATCACTGGGTTGCTTTTACCATATTGGCATTTTTGGGAGCCAGAATGATAAAAGAGTCTTTTAAAGACGAAGAAGAAAAACGCAACTACGACCCTACCAATATAAAAGTCGTATTGGCGCTTGCAGTAGCCACCAGTCTGGATGCGTTGGCCATCGGACTTTCTTTTGCCATATTAGGACGAAGTAACATCTCCACCATGTTTCATCCCATACTGATCATAGGTCTGGTTTCTTTTTTATTGTCGATGGTGGGGCTTTTATTTGGAAGTTGCTTTGGGTGCAGCTTTGCAAAGAAGCTTCGTGCCGAATTATGCGGAGGAGTCGTACTCATTATTATCGGCGCAAAAATATTAATCGAGCATTTATTTCTCTGCTAACCGCTCTTTAGGTATCACTTATAGAACACGAAATAGACAGCGAGTACCAAACAAATAAATGCTGCTAAATGGTTCCAATGCAAAGTTTCACCTTTAAACAATAAAGTGGAAAAGATTGTAAATACAATAAGAGTTATTACTTCCTGAATCACTTTTAACTGCATTAAAGAAAAAGGACCGCCGTTTCCCGTAAAGCCTATTCTATTAGCCGGAACCTGACAAGAATACTCAAATAACGAAACAAATTTGCCCACCATAATATTAACTGTTATATTTGTGCTATAAATGAAATCAAGCAGAATATATAATATGAAGGTTATAGGCTATTTAAGAGTATCAACAACAAAGCAAGAATTGTATAGGCAAAAAGACAAAATTAGTAAATACTGTGAAGAAAAAAACTATTTTTTAAGTCGATGCATAAAAGATTTTGGCGTTTCTGGTAGCACAAATAACAGAGCTGGTTACAACCAATTATTAGGACTAACCAATGAAGATTGCGACCTTCTAATTATCTCTGAAATATCCAGATTAAGTAGAAATGATGAAGTCACATCGACACTCAATGATATACAGAATATTATTAACCGTGGAATTTCTGTGATTCTTTTGGACGCAAAAGATAAAGTTTACAAAGCCAATGAAAACCTACATTTGGCAGAGCTTATAATGCTTATATTTCAGTTAAAGGGTGCTGCACAAGAAAGAAAAGATATTAAAAAGAAGAATCAAGATGGAAAAATGGCTTTATTTAGGAGATTTCCAAACATAGTCGTAGACGCGCACATTCCCTATGGCTATAAAAAAGTCTATGACAACACAATTAAGAGACATATTCTAGAGGAATATCCAGAAGAACTAGATAATGTCAAGAAAGCATTTAAATTGGTTTTAGAAGGCAAAACATTGTATGCAATATCGCGCTACTTTAATGAAAGAAATATCTATGTAAGAAAGATGCCTATTACAGTTAGCTACTTAAGCAGAATGATTAGAGCCGATATTTATAGAGGTATCAGAAGGCGAACTAGCGGTTATGATGAAGCAACAGAAGCAACCACTGTAGAAGTTCACATTAAACCAGCCATTCCAGAGAACGATTTTTTGAGAGCTGGAGAAATGATTAAGAAGAATAATAAGCACGTATCCAGTAGTGAAAGTAAATTTAACCCACTCAAAGGTATATTCAAATGTAGATGTGGAAAATCGATGATGGTTAAGGACAAAAAACCTCAAAAAGGCGTATCCAAACTTACATATAGATGCAGCAGTGTTTATCCAAAATCAAGCCCCTATTGCTGCATAATGGGAAAAGATGAGGTTAGTTACGACCTTACCAATACTATTATACACAACTTCTTCCTACAGCGTTTTTCAGAAGTAAGAGACTACTTCAACAATAACAGCGAAAGAAAAATAAACGAAGCTAGAGAAATAATAGAAGGACTAGAAGATAAGAAGACCAATAAAGAAACAAACATTAATGAGTGTAATAAAAGAATTAGCGAAAATCAAAATAAAATTATCCAACTCTCTGCTACCAATTTAGATATAAGTTTTATTCAGACTTTAAACAATCATCATAAAAATCTACAAGAAGAATTAACTAGAACGATAGCAGAAATTAGAGAAATAAATAGTAATATAGCCGAACATCAGACACAAATAATTCAGATACAGTCTGCAATCATGAAGGATAAAAAAATGAATTTGAATCTTTCAGATGGTGAGCTTAGCGAAATTTATCATATTTTCTTAGACAAAGTGGAGTACTACCCCTACAACCTTATGAAAGGTACTTATAAACTGTACTTCAAATCTGGGCAGATTTGTTTTGTTATAGTTAATAAAGTTAAAAGTCTCCAAAGTGCCTATGCCTTAACTGATGACAGTACTATAGACGTCAATACAGGAGATATTACCTTTAAATACATTAAATCATCTAACGAATATCTGACTCTCCCTATATCAGAAATAATAACTATTAATATTCACGATATATTTAATTCTGAATATACTGAATGCGCTGCCTTTACAAGAATAAAAATAGACACGAGCTATAGACAGAAATACTTGACATTAATTCATAATAAAGCGACAAACAGTTGATTTACATACAATTATCTAATTAAATCGTTTTTGTGATTTATTTGAAAATAAATTTAGCCCTGTAGACCTCAAATCCTTTTACAGTCTTTCCATTAATCCACTTACTAGTTTAGTTCAGTCAAATCATTAATATAAAGCTCTGTGGCTTAATTTTAAACAGAAATGATATTACACCAAGATGAATGCTTTATTGAGCTCATAACCACGCACAGATCTCCCTTTTCTGGTGGTATTTACCTTTCTAACATCATAGAGGGTACAGGCTTCTATTAATGATGCTTTAGCTGACAGATTTATTCCTAGTTTGTCAAATTCAGCTTTGATTTTTTTCTTTAACTCTGCGTTCGTAATAAATCCTTGTTGATATACATTAAGATATACTTTATCCAACAACTTTTTATCTTCTAAAGCTTTCATCATTTTGTCTTTATTCCAGCGTAAAGTATTCATTTCTGATTCTTTGAGATATTTTTTTATAGCTGGAAATTCTGGATATTCTAGCTCATAAATTTCAGAAGGATTATCCAAATAATCTTTCAATAATTGCTCATAACTGACGGTAACTGCTTTAGCTAGCTTAATATTAAAGTCTTCCCAATACTGTTGATTGGTAAGCTCAAATTTATTAGAGGCTGCATATTTGGCTCTAATACTGATTCCATCTTTATAGCTAGCCCTAAGCTTGTGTTTGTAAAGGAAAGATTGTTTTTTAAGTTCATTATACACCATCTCATTATTGATAATGGAAACAAGTGTCGTGTCCAAACCAATTTTTCTTTGATATGCTTCTCTTTCCTCTCCTTCCAATTTCTTCCAGCCGCTTAAAAGTGCAGATGCTTCATTTTCTTTTTCTTGCATTAATGAGTTAAACTCATCATCATTCATTATCGATTTATTCGTTGAATAAAAATGCACAATCAGGTGCCTGAAGATATTTTTATATTCATCATTGACTCTTATCCTGCCTGCAATTTGTTCCATAGTCGTACTTATATCGACAAGCGTCTGTGTTTTATACCCGTCACTGACAACTATGATTAAACCGTTGTTCGTAAATAAATTACACCCTTGAAAGCATTTCTTTGTAAAGAAGTTAATCCTCTTATTTGGATTGCTTACAGGTTCTATTTCATACTCACCCAATAATTTGATATTCCTGATTCTATCAGCACAGCATATTTTCACATCGCAAGAGTCTGGTTTTAGTGTGTCAATTATCTGCTTAATGCTAGTTACTGAATTAATAAAAATATACAATTCTTCCACTTTGCTTAAATTTCCGTTTATATCAGGAGCATTGAGGTCTCCATTTAAGAATATCTGAATGAGTTTAGCCAGTCCTCTATTTATTTGGGGTGCTTTAAATCTAAGAGGATTAATCTTCGTAATACCGTCCCATTCAACTTTATAATGTGGGAGATTCTTTAAAAAGTCTATTTCAAATTCAATATCCATAGGTGTTGCAGACAAAAATGAATAATGGTTGAATTTCCTTATTTCACTCATTAAGCCATCTATGGCATTAAACCTGTAATCCATATCTTCCAATATTAAATGATACTCATCTACTAAAACTTTCCAGCCTTCTGTACTGCCCAACCATCCAATCAGTTTAGGAAAACTGTCATAGGTAACGGCAATCTTATAAGTGGTGTTCTCTTTAAGGTATTTCCTGAATAGAGATTCACGGACACCGCCATAACACTGAAAGATATTGTACAGATTGTTCTTATCTGTTGCTATGCTGCTTACCAAGTCTTTAAAAGGACACACAATAATGTAATTACTGCTACAATTAACTGCTGCATAAGTACCACCAACATCTGTTTTTGTTTTGTTCACAACCCCAAAGGGTATTCCATCTTTAAATTCATCTAGTTCGCTTAAATAGCGCGCATTACCACCGTTGATAATAATTTGATTCATAAATAATAGTTTTACTTTGTTTTTTAAAGGTGTATCTGCAAAAATAGAGCTAAGGAGATTTCTGACTCAATTACTTTTTTTGTCTTATATATACAGGATTTGTAGAAAAATGTAATCAGCAGGGGAAAAAAATAAGCGTATCACTACGCTTAATTTTCACCAAATCCGAACTATGCTCTATTGATTTTGGGGAATTTTACTTTGTTTTCTCTATATTTTCGGGGTAAAGTCAAAAAATAAGGATTTTTCGGAGAGTTTTTGAAGAGTTTACTATTCCCGATTATTGTCTGACAAAATTACGGAAAATAATTGACATAAAAAAGTGGTGAGACAGATTTCTTGAAAAATCGAGCTAAGAGCCCTCTAAGGTCAGATTTTCAGAGTTTGAGATGGATACAAACTTCAAAAAAAGTCCAGATTTGCGATTTAACGTATTTCTTTATTACATATATTTGCAGTGAACATAAAAGCTAATCTCTATGACATATAAAGATTTAAACCTTAAAACAAAGCAAATAATAAAATCAACACCTCAATTTTTATTGAGTAATATATTACTTGTTGTTTTACTAGTAATAGGTATTATATCACTATTCATAATATACTTTAATGCTATAGTCTGCCATTTTTATGGTGTTACTTTTCAAGCTAATGGGCAATTACTTGGTACGGTATTGACTGCTATTGGTGGTTGTGCTGTAATATATGGATTGTACCTTAACAATAAGAGAATTAAAGAGCAAACCAGACAGAATGATATTGCTATGGAGCAAACCCAAATTAATGCAGATAATAATAACGATAAACGATTTGGTGAAGCAATAGGCTATCTTAATAGTGATAAGGCAGGCGTTGCTATTGGTGGTGTTTATGCTTTACATCAATTGGCAAAAGAAGATAGAAGATATATTTCTATCGTTGCAAAATTGTATTGCTCTTTTTTGAGAGAAAGATCTAAAAAATCCTATGTAGATGGACATGGTGCAACAGAATCGTTTGAAATTTTACAATCTGTTATTAATTTATTATTTAATGATAACTCTATCTTTGAAAAAGAAGAAATTGATTTGTCACATACATTTATTCAAAATATTGACTTTAATGGTTGCGTTACTAATTGTTCTTTTTATCAGGCAGTAATAAAAAAATGCACATTTCAATTTGGAGTCTTAAAATGTAACTTTTCTAATGCAGATATATCAGAAACTCTTTTTCTTAAAGAATCTTCTCACTGTGATTTTATAAATTCAATTTTTAACACCGTTGGTTTTGGAACTCATCATGAAAGAATGTTGCTTTCTCATTGTTTCTTTATGTTGAATAGTAATACAGAATCACGCTTTTATTGTAAAAATATACATAAAATAGATTTTACAGCATTAGCAGCTGGAAAATTTACGTTTGAAGCTGATAAGATAATGAACTCAGAGTTCTATTTAGATGATAAATCAAGTGTTGAATTTATAGATGTTCATTTTGATAAGACTTCCATAATCTATAACGGAAATGTACATTTTGAAAGATGCACTAATATCCCTTCTCAATAAGTTGTAACCTAGTCTGACATCATTTATTCAGTAATAAGACTTTTATCATAAGCTTTCTTTTGTATATTAGCAGTTGTGTAATTAGTGAACTATATAATAATTTCTAATCTAAGCTTTCCCGATTGAGTTGAATGAGCGATATCTAGCCTATCTTCACGATTGAATTTTCTAGTCGATTGTTTCTTGGATTATTAAGTATTAAAATTGTAAATATTTATACTATGGAATGGCTTATAAAGGTAAAGAAAGGGCTTTGTAATTATTGGATAATTATAGCTATAATCACACTACTTGTTGTATGTGTTATTATGCTTATTCTTTATTTCTGCAAAGTTAACAATCATTTTTCTACAGATTCAGATGACTGGGGTAACTTTGGTGGTTATCTTGGAAGCATAACAGGCATATTAGCTTTTGCTGGAGTTCTATATAGTATTCAACGGTCAAATAAGGTACATACAGAAGATTCAGAACGTAATGTTTTTTTTCAGCTTTTAGAGTTACATACAAAAAAAACTGATTCCATAGTGTGTGACGAGATGATTCTTACTTCCACTCCAACCTTTGGTTTTGAGGCTTTTAAAGAGTTCACAATTATGGCAAATGGAAATCTAAACTACTATTTGCTTTGTGATTATTTATTAGGTATGGAAATAACAAGAAATAATATATCACGAATAGATGATCAAGTAAAAAGAATGATATCTTACATTAATAATAATATTGAAATAAAGTTGAATGAAGAAACTACTTATGAAGATTACCTTGGAATGAGAAATACTATTCTTAATAAAAAGAAATGGGAAACAGTAAACAAAAGTGCCCCCAATAACTCATATCTTGATTACTTTATTGAGCAGCTGAACATCAACGAAAAATATCAAGAATTTAGATATATTGGAGAACTACTCTACAAATATTACGGACATATATTAGGTCACTACTTTAGAAATATGTTTTATGTAATGGACACCATTAGTAAATTCAGTGACCAGAAGAACTATAAAGAAATATTTCGTGCCCAATTATCTAGGTATGAACTTGTAATAGCATTATTTAATGCAGTTGGAAGCCATTCTAGTACAAGAATGGTTGAATTACTGGAAGAGTTTGATGTATTCAAAGATATATATCCTGACGATTTGTACATTCTTAAAATATCTGATGATCCACAAAAGCTGATTAAAGATATATTAAGTGAGTACAAAGAAGAAATGAAGTGAATGCAGACAATAAAGAGCTAATTTTAGTTTTTAGAAAAACTTATCTTCTTTAATTGATATTTCTGTTTCTTCTGATACTATATTTGAGGTATTTAGTGGATTCCTGTTTGTAAAACCTTTAAATTTTTAATTCTCGTTTTAATATTATACCTATGGAAGATTGAGGTGGTACAAACTAAAAATTAAAGTATTGTTTTGCCAATATATACTCTCTATTCCAAAAAACATCTTTGTGAGGCATTCAAGAGTGCACAGCCAAGCTCCCCTAAAAATGAAAAATTAAGAGCTTCGACGAACAATTTCTTAAATAGATATATTTAGGTTCGCACATTTTTATTCTCCAACCTAATTAATCAATAATAAGCATCCCATAAAAGTTAGAATGGCTCTATTGCCCGTTTTATAAATGGAGCAATAATCAACTATTTATTAATCTGCTGCATATAACTAGGAAATAGCAGCCATTAACCCGTATAACTCAAATAAAGACGCCTTTAAATCCTTCCAAATCTTATTAGAGAAAGGCATACAGGCAATAAAGGTACTTTTAATAAATACCCCCTACCTATAAAAATCGAAGCATTACTGTGTTTCTGTTCAATTTCTTGCAGCTTATGAAAGACAAAACTTACTCGAACGCGACTTGACATGCACTAACGTCTCCCTAGGGTATTTGAAGAAAAAAGAAAAAATATTCAAGCGATTTTTTCTATTTATAAACCGTAAATTTATTTAGTTATGAGTACTTTAGAAATTATTCCAAGCAGACAGAGTTTTAATTTGGGACGGTATGCAGAAGAAGCAACCATTGTAACGGAAGCGATTAAAAAACCACGACCGTATTTTATTGAGGCAAATACAGTGGCTGTAACATTGGAGCATTTAAAGAGTGATTGTATCATTCCCGTATTTGCAAAGGACAATGAGGCTACAATTTCACATCCTGATTTTATAGAGACTGTACAAGATGCTGCAAATGAGTTTTTTAAAGGTGAAAGTATTGAGAATGCTGATATACGTACAAGTCATGTGATTAAAGGGCGAATTCCATCGGCAATACACAAACCTGCAAATCAGCTATTGGAAAGTGACAAGACCATTTATTACGAAAGGTGTGCTTTTGTCATAGAGATACCCACCATTTACGAAACGGTCAACGGTAACAAGTTAACTTTGGCGGTTGGTGGTGTACGGGCTTACAATCACAC
>JGI20225J20221_1002231_pt1 | contig 15359 bp, 10 predicted proteins | sample BioMet4_FD_20221 | JGI IMG/M metagenome (IMG submission 20221) | reverse complement strand
CAAATTGATGGGGAAATAATCCTTTTGTGGCAAATCTTTTAATTATATCTGTCTTTTTTTCTTTTGTCATCATTGGTAAGTTCAATTGACTACTCATTGTGTGTAATAGTATCTAACTCGCTTAAATACAAACCAAAAGGTGAGGTTTGGTTTTACTAAAGTATATCCTTTTTTAAAGTTGATCAAGCAGAACCTCATTTTTTACAGGGATTTTTATCATTAGCCAGCAAATTTGCCTATGATTTAAAGTAAGCGTTGACGACTTTTGGTAAAACTTCTAAGGAGTATCGTTGGTAGCAGCAACCGGAACGGTAGTGAACAGCGTGCTATTGATGTTGGGGGAGGGGGCCTGTTTTCTTAGTTGGCTGGGCAACCTACTCGATTATGTGTGGTTTTTCTTTCCGACGAGCTTGATATATTGCTCATTGGTTTGTCTAATTTACTTTGAATTGTCTTTGGGTATAAATCTGTCGTAAAAAACACCAGTTCCTTTAGCGTCAAGTCGTCCTACAATTACTGTGTCAGAGCTGTTTGCTAGTTCAAATTTTGGTCTTAAATGAAAATGTTCTCTGGCACCAATTGGAAGGTCATTGTCATCAACTTCTTCTTGATTTAGGTCTGCGATATCATTTAATAGTTTCGCAAAAGATCTCAGTCCTTCAGGATCTCCATGTATTAAAATCTCTTCCCACTTTGATATTTCTCCTTCAAAGTTGTCTTCATTGTGCGACACAAAAATATCTAAATGTCCTTCAATTTCGCCCCCTCTGGTATGTTCATATTTCATTGTTATTCCTGTTGTTGGTTCGGTACTATAAAATCACACATAACGGTTGATGGTAGGGTGTCGTGCGGGATTACGAAGCTACTTTCTTATCAGTTTACACCTATGTATTTTACGAGCTACAAACAATTGCAAACTGCTGAGACCCGGATGCACTCTACCATGTGTTAGCCCCAGTTATTTTATACGTCCGTGACAATTTTTATATTTTTTCCCACTATTACATGGACAAGGATCATTCCTTCCAATTTTAGGAAATTGCATCTTGTATCTTTCATGTTCCTCCTTTGTTTTGAAATCGTTTATGTGTGCATCGATTGTCTTTTTAAGTATTTTATCTAAAAACATATTTGGATGCCATGAAGTAAGAAGGGACTCTGTCAATGAGCTTGAAATTGATGATATTATACCCAACACTGGCGATGCAAGTCCAATTGCTGTTGGAGCTATCCAACTGAATAATCTCCATTTAATATTATCCCTAATTGATCTTGATGAACTTAATAATTTCTCAAACACTTCATTTTCATCATAGTTTACTGATTTAAACCATGACCTAAAGATTTTTCCATTGATATCATTTCTTAAGGCGATTATATCCTTAATTGACAATATCTGTTTCGAATATAATTCACCAATGTTAGGAATTCTTTTTTTGGATGTTATTTCACTAAATAATTTAAATGATTTATCAACTTCATAAATTTCTTTAAGAATAGGAGATAATTTGAAACTTAAATAATTTTGAATTTCAGCATCAAGGTGAATTGTCGATGCGTTAATATTTTTTGATAATATAAGTGTCCTGTTCAAATTTATCATTCGGAGAATTTTCAATCCTTCAGATTTTTCAGCTGAATTGTAATTAATTGTTTGAAGATTCAAACTCTTACGAAGATTAATATTGTTTAAGTCATAATTAAGTTCACTAAGGATTGTGCTTTCAATAGTTTCTGTTAAATTAGAATCAATATTTCTCAAATTGTTTTCGGCCAGTAACAATATTGTATTTCTTTCGGTCTTATACCTACTCTGATAATCCGTATCTAAATATTTATCCAAGTAACTTATCGCATCTATTGGACTATATGTTGTATCAGAATCCCTGTAAAATATAGTTCTTAATTTATCATCCTGAAGTAATAGCATCGGTTTAATACCGACTGAATTAAGAATTTGAAAAGAGTTACTTTTTAATAATTCAATTGTATCATTAAAACCAAATAAATCAATTAGATCTATAATATTAAAAGGTTCAATTGCAGTCTTATCATGCAGTAATATAGAATGAAAGAGTTCCTCAAGTAATTGAGTTTTAGAAGTCTTAATAATCCCATACCCGACTAGTCCAGTAATACTATCGGCTGGATTAAGTTTGTTCGAAAGGTTTATCCAACCAGCCTTTGAAGGAAAACTATTAAAATATACTATGTCTGTTGCAGGTGGTTTCATAATAATTGGGGCTAACTCACTTATCTATACGGAAAAACTGTATATACCCACCTATATTGGTATGTATTGTGCAGTTTTAACCGTATAATACACAAATCTACAACTAATTTGTAAATGGTTGAATGGGGAGCCAATATTTTTTAGGCTACCACTCAGCCATATGGTTGACATTGTAACGCCTTACTAAATTATCTAATGATCGCTGTAATTATGAATTCTTCTCCGATGTTATAGATTTCTCCATACCATACAAATACTGAAAGTTTATTCTGGCTCAAAGCTATCTTTAACCAAATCTGCTTTTTCTTTATTCCCTATTTGTTCCAGCTTCATTACTAAGAATTTCAATCCTGGTAAATCAACTTGATACATATCAGGATTGTTTTTTATTTCATTAATCTTATCAGTCAATGATTTTATGGAACTCGAGACCACAATCTTTATTAACTCAACGCTTGCAGTCATTTTAGGTATCTGTACTCTGTTTTTGTAAAATATGGCTCCTATTGAATAAGGTATTTGATTTTGATACGACGTATACGATAAATAATCATTGCTAAGGTATATTATTAATCGATCATCAGATATATTCCAAATTGTATTTGACACATATCCAGGTAATTCACCTCCTCTCTGTACCACTTGCACTGGTGCATTTATAATCGTCCAGCCATAACCATAGCTATTGCCAAAGTCGGGTGTTCCCTCCATTTTAGCAGGAATATGTTTTTGGAATGCAACTTTTAGTGATTCTTCTGTTATCAAAATATTATCTGACAGAGCTTTATAAAAATTATAGAGGTCAATTGTTGACGAATAAACATTTCCATCACCCTGAAATCCACTTGTAACATAATTCGAAATAAACTCTGGAATCTTCATTGCCTCTTCGTATTTTCCAGTAAAAGGATATAGCACATATCCTTTGGCAACATTCTCAACATGCTTTATTCCATTGGCATCATAGATATTTGTCCTTGCCATGTTTGCAGGTTTAAAAATGTGACTTTGCAAGTATTCTTTGAAATCAGTTTGCGATACTTGTTTTACTATTTCCGCTAAAATTATATAACACAAATTGCTATACTCACTCCTTTCACCAGGCGTAAATCGTAACGCTGGTTTTTGCTCAGCTAATGCTGACATTATGTCTTTATTAGTAGCTATTTTTGAATTGTCCCAGTTACTGTTTTTCAGCAAGTCGTAATCGCTTGGTAAGCCTCCTGCATGTATAAGAAGATGATGAATGGTTATTTCTGGATATGGGAAATCGGGTAGATATTTTACAACATTATCCGATAGCTTTAGTTTCTCTTGCTCAGCAAGTTGCAGTATTGCAATGGCAGTAAATGCCTTACTAACAGAACCAACATTGAACAGTGTCTGTTCATTTAGCAAAACCTTTTTCTCTCTATCCGCATATCCATACGATTCTGAAAATACAATTTTATTGTGTTCTGCAATTAGGACGTTGCCATAGAATTGTCCACGTTGGTTCATTGTAGTAAAAAGACTGTCCAATAACTTGTGTCTTTCCTGACTATAACAAAGGGTTGAAATTAGAATGAGTAGGGTAAATAATTTAGTTGCTTTCATGGCAGTTACCTATTTTAGGAATGATCTTCTTGTTCCTCTTGAGGCATTGGCACCCTTGATATTTCCTCCACCCCATGTCAATCCAGATTTACGTTCTCTGAAAGGCGAATTATTCATTCCCCATCCCTCGGTTTGTGATTTTCCCTTCTCAAATTGAATAGTTTCTTTGTTCGTTCCTTTGTACGAAGCAATGATTTTGTCAATCTTTTTATTTTGTTTGTATCGGCTTACTATCGATAAAGGGATAAATATCAGCACTATCAATGCTAATCCGGAAATTAAAAATTCATCATTGTAAGTAAAATTGGTAATTGTCCCCATTAGACGTATCGCCAATAATAATCCGCCTAAAATACCGGATATGTAAATAAAGCTTCTCATAGATTTAAGTTTGAGTCATATTTTAAAGAAAAAACGGTATCTGCCTTTTCAAGGATTAACTCTTTTTTTTCAATCTTCGAATTATGTAGAACACTTTGTATGTTTAACGAATCCTTTAAAACTGCATAGGAAATTGTCAAATTACCACCAGAAAAATTTATTACCTGGGAGGTGAAAAGTGAATCAGCCTGCTTGTAAAGGACCAGTGTCTCTTTACCATATTTGTAGTAATTCAGGTAAAGGTAAAGCTTAGAATACGGAACCTCCTCTTTTACCATTACTTCAAATTGAACTTTATAATTACCTCCACCGGCTATCGCTTTGTGGGGTGTATATATAAAAACCATGAAGCTTGAGCTAACAATAATTAGCCTCAGGAAACTTTTTCCCTTGGCTTTTATCATATACAGAAGCAGAAAACTCAATGTGTTGATGAATATAATAATGGTGGCATATATCGGAATGTAGTGCATGGTAAATTGAAATATAAACGTGGAAAGGCTCAAGCATGCCAGAACAACCTGCATTATCCCTATTAAAAACAAGGATTTGCTACGTTTTAAAGGAAGTAGTGCTTTTAGGTAAATAAGGCCGACAATTGAAATAGTCAACCATGAGAATAACATTAACGGCATGACATTCTCCCCAATAAAGCCATAGTTTAACCATAGAAATCTTTTTAAGCAACCTACGAAAAAGAGCATAAATCCAATTGTCGAAAGAATTACTAATGGTTTCTTGAATTTCAGGTTTTTATCGGAGTTAAAAAGTAGAGTGTAGCGGAGGAGTAACGTGGAAATAAGAATATAGGCCACCAGGCCTATCCAATCAGCTTGTCCCCAATGAAATATCCAACTACTCAAATAAAATAGAAGACTTGCATAAATAATGAATGAATTGATGAATCCACTGTAGTTAAGGAAAATCTTGAAATTCTTGTTGATTTTTTTTATTTCATCTCTCTGGTATAGGTAAGAGGTTTGCTTGAGTGCACTTTCAAATGAGCTTCCATTTTCCATGAATTGCTCTATTCGACAACAAACATGGTCAAGCAGCTCATCTGAGAAGGCAAACGGTTTCAACTTTTGCTCCTTGATCTTTTCGTTGACGATATCAACCTGCAAATCGCTTAAATTATGCATGAATGACTCCTCCACTATCAAGCAATTGGTTTAGGGTATTAATAAACTCTTTAATCTGAAGAACTTTGCTTTCTTTTTCCTTCACACCCTGGTCAGTGAGTATATAGTATTTCCTAACCCTTTTTCCAATGGTTTCACTCTCTGAAAAAATTAGGCCTTCTGATTCCAACTTATGCAGGATTGGATAAAGACTACCGAATGTAAGCTTTATCCTTCCATCCGATTTCTTCTCAATGGTTTGCATTATTTCATAACCATACATTTTCCTATGCTCTGCCAGCAGCTGCAGAACAATAGTCCTTATGGTTCCTTTAAATAACTCTTTTGCTATCATGTTGCAAATATATAAATACATCTAATATATTGCAATCCGATATATAGAAAATTTTTTGGAGCGTATTGCAAAAAACAACTGTTTTGCAAGCTTTGGTTTGCGGGACTGGCTTGCCGCGGTTTACAAATTGGTTGTTTTGTGGGCTGCATTTCTTTTGAGTTTATGAGTACAGGCTAAAATAATTTTGCTCAAGCTGCACCAACCTATCAGCTGAGCACCTATCCAATCAATGTGTTGGGTTTTGTTTTTTCATACACGATACCCATCATGTGAGCCCTTCATGAGCAGAGTACACCCGTCCGAAGCGCTACCGAACAAGCTTACGGTAAACAAGTTATGGATATTTTGTAATACGACGCAAATTTTTTTGAATTTTTTTGGAGGGGTAGGTGGTGAGGGCTACGCGTCAGCTTTGCTGGCGGAGCAGCCTACTCGATTAGCTGCCGGGCTTTTAGTCAAAGTGTTCCCTTCTGGGTAAGTTACTATCATCTATTTTTAATATTTGAGATAAACCAGGTTTTGTGCCACCGAAATGATGCTTTGCAAGTCCTAACTTAACTAAATACTTAATGTCTTTCAACTCGTCTTGACTTGCAAAATCAAAACGATATTTTGCGCGTAAAATATTTACTGTGGCAAATAAATAATAAGAATTCTTATTTATTGAAGTTATATAGTTTTCAATTTGGTTTTTCCACCCTTTTGGTCTTTTAAAAATAATTAATAGTGCTTGGTGATGTTTCATTAACTCATTCTTTTCGTCATTAAAACAATCATAAAACAATGGTCCAATTTTAGGAGAGTATAAATCATCTTGGAAATAGCCAACTATATTTGTGGGTAATACTTGAACAATTGTATTTAATCGCTCTTCGAATGTTTCCCCAAAATCCCCATATAACTCAAATGCAGCTCCTTGAAATGTGGCTTTCCCTTTAATTGCCATAATTGGAGATAGTGCGAATAATACTTTTGACAATTGTTTCCAAGAACTATAAATTTCAATTAACAACTTCTTTTTTATTGCTGGATTAGAATAGTCACTATTCCTTAATGCTGTTGATGAAGCTTTAATTTGTTGCATTAAATTTACAAGCGAATATTCTTCGAATATTTTTTGAATGGATTGATTATAAGGGCGTATTTGATTATAGTTATTGTCTAAAAACTGGTCTTTTACCGAATCGGGCAAATTAGAAGTAAGAACATTTTCACCTATTTCTGCATGTATTATTTCTATTTCATTTTCTGAAGGATTCCATTTGGCATTGTTCAATGGATTAATCTCTCCTTTAATACCCAATTTTTCTTCAACAATAATTCTTGTTGATTCTATGTCTTGAAGTAAAATAGTTAAAGCATCATCTCTATTCCTATCAATACCTGTATAGAATTCAATAATCTCAGGATAAGAAGAGTATTTATTTGAGCTAAAGATATACTTTCGAAAAGATTCATCAGAGTGCATTCTTTTAGCTCCAAAATAATATATCCAAAACGTTGATTTGAAACGAAATTTATCACTATCCATTATTATTATGTTGTTGTTATTGAGTATCTCAAATACAACTTCAATATCTAATTCGATATATTTTTCCGTACAGAATGATTTAAGTTCTGATATAAAGTCTGATTTAGAGAAGGTAAATCGTTCATTTCGTAACATAGTTTCACAATATCTACCTAATACATATTCGCAATCTTTAAGGTCAGGCATTGTTTTGTATCTTGGTATTTCACCCATATCAAATAAAACAAACAGAATCATTTCAATCATTTTAGTTCTGTTTACTGGATTATCATCAAAATACTTTTCTGAGACTTTTAATATTGTTATTACATTATAAGGAGTTCGATGAAGATTCAGGCATTCTAATTCCTTAGTTATTTTGTTTAATACCAATGTTTCTTCGCCAATGTTTTTTTCTTGATTATATTGTCGCACAATATTTCTAATCTGAGTACGTGGTAGAGCAATTAGATGTAAAAAATCAAATTCTCTCTCGATTATGGTTTCTTTTTCGTCTATTTTTTCATTATCTTCTTTACTGATATATAATTGCTCATCTAAAGTATTAAGTACTATAATTCTGCTTTCTGGGTTTGCTGTAATTAAATCTTTAAGCTTTTTGTATGATACTTTGTCAGTATTGTAAAACGAGTCCAAAACAATACACTTTACATTTTCCGGATTTTGGTCAAGTGAATTTGCTTCATTTCTAACTGACTTACTTATTAAATGTGGTTTTAATGTTGAGTTATCAAGGTAAACCCAAAGTTCATCATTTTCCCATGCTTCACAAATAAGATGATGTGCTAGAGTGGTTAATCCAAATTGAGATGGAGCGTTAATGAAATATGATTTATCTGAAAGTAATATTTCTTCAATCAGAACTCTTTGGCTATAATTTTCATCTGGATTCTGTGATAACTCGCTTGTCCTACTTATGACGGGCTCTATCCAAATTTGTGGCTGGTCATCAAACCCTTTTAGTGAGTCATTAAGTCTTTTTTTGAATAACTTTCTTAATGCTTCTTTATTAATTAGTTGTTGAGCGTTTAAAGGAGTATTTTCTTTCTTTTTATATTGTTCAATGAATAATTTGGTTAAATGTTTCCTTAATTTCTCTTCAAAGTCAGAAGCACCATTGTAAAAACCATAAATGCCTTTCGGCTGTAATTTTTTTCTAAAATCTTCTATTTTTAATAGTTCTGATGCCTTTATTTCATTCATTGATTTAGGAGGTTCTTCATTAAAGTAAAACATTATCTCAATGTCATGTTTCTCCTTGTATCTTTTAAATGCTTCATTAAATTCTTCTTCGGTACCGGAGCCTGCTCTTGGAGTTGGTGAACCAAATGTTTTGTTCATTATTCCAATAAAGATTTCGAAGTTTTCTCCAATTTGTTCAAATATAATTGACTGTCCATCTTTATCTTTTATCGATGGTCTTATATCATTCTCCCATTTTAAACTTTCGATTCTAAACTTGAAAATGTCACCTAGGCCAGAATTGATTTCGTCAAATATTTTGTCACATAAAATTCTTTCAGCATTCGTGTCACTGGGTGAGGCGATAAATGCTTTGTAAATTTTCACTTCCATAATTTGTCAGTTTGAAATTGTTGAATTTATTTTTTTTATAGCCTTGCTGCCAACTCGTTTATAGGCCTGACAAAATCATCCTTATACACCCATTTTGGGTTGTATAGGTCTGACGGTAGTCATCCTTTACATCAAAAGTAACATTTTTTACAAGTGGTCAACCGGTGGTGTTATTATTTTTGGCTCCACTGCCCTGGCCTTAAAATGCAACGATAGCGCAGAAATGTTTTCCTTACCTACTTAGGGCATTGCAGCAGCAACCAATAGTAACCCCAATATCCATTCCCCCAAAAAAAGAACCCTGCTTAGGCGGGGTTCTCCATCTGGTCCAAGTCACAGCCAACGGTTACGTATATGAAACGTTTGGCATTTCGAAGCACTTTTCTGTCAAGTTACAAGTACTTTTGATACGGGCTGAAATGCTCGATAACCCACTGACTGCCAAATGTTTTATATACGATGTTGTGTGCTGCCCTTCTTTCATTTTATTTTGTCTATCAGTCATTTAGTGTCTGTTTTTGCCATGCGTTGGCTTGGTGGCTCTTTTGCATTTTTCGTTTGGCTTTGAGTGTTGGAAAAAATGCAAATGTGCCACCAAAAGCGTTGGAATTATATTTTTTCAATTTCTGTTACTTTCCATTTGTCGCCTGCATAAATTGCTCTTGCATTTACTCTGCAATCATCTGTTATTTTGTGTTTCTCCAAAAGATATTTTGGAACGTAGTAATCACCAATAAATGCAAAGTCAGGACTATCCTCATCATAATTTTTATATTTCATTTCCATAATTCCTGTAATGTCTTTTCGTAAGTTTGGATTTGTTTCTTCTGTCAACTCAATCGATAAGATTTTCACTCGTAATTTTTTGTCTTTGTCAGTTTTTGTAGCGAATGAAAGTTTGATAAAGTCGCCTTCGTTTGGTCGTAGTTTAGTTTCTGTGAATTTTACAATTCCTTGTAACTTGAAAGAAATTACAAAGTGAAATAATTGTTTTTGTTCGTTTACTCCATCAACGATAGCAATTTGAGTTTGGAATTTTGATATAACAGAATTTTTGTCAATTTTCTGAATTTGCCGCAATTCTGTTCGGTCTTCGTCTTTTACTTTTTTTGTGTAACTCTTTGCTCTTAGAAAATCTCCAATCTGTAGTTCACTTTTGATTTGAGGGAAAAAGACTTCTTTGCTATCTGTTGTAATTGCGTGAATGATGTTTTTTTCTTTGTTGATGTAATCAACAATAGCAAAAGTATCTTCCAAAATCTCCCACTGTTTTTTTTCTGACTTTTCCACAATAAGTGGAATATACTTGTTTTCTGTAACTACAGTATTTCCATGCCAAGCGAATTTTGCTTCAACTTCTTTTTTTATTACTTGTTTGTGAAGTTTGAATTTAAAAATCTGTCCTAATTCCGATTGTCTTAAAACTTCAAAACGATTTTTACCGATTGCAAATTCTATTGTTTTACCGTCAGTAAAAGTCAAACGTTCTTTTCCTTTATCGTCCTTCCATTTATCCGCTAAAACCACTTCCGTCCAATTAAAATCAGCATAAGCAAAGTTTTCAGCAAAAGGAATGTATTTTTTGAATAGTTCCTGATTGTCTTTTAAGCCTCGTTTAACTGAACTCGCTTTTTTGTATAATTCATCGAATACTGATGACAATTTCCATCCTTTTATTTCCCGATGGTTCTTGTATGCTTCAAGTTCTATAAGTGCATTTTCTAACAGATTTTCATCAATCAAAACCTTTGCTAAATTCAAATGAATATCGCCTAAGAAATCTTCGTTTTTTTCTAAACTCAATGCTTTTGACAACATTCCTATTTTTAAAGAATTATCGGAAATAATACAATCTGAAAACTCTTGCCACACATAATGTTTGTCTCCAAGTTCCAAAACAAGTTGTTTATATATTTTGATTGCTAATTCTAATTCGTTGTTTTTGAAATGTAGCAAGGCTTGCTCTCGCAACAGCCATTCATCATCAGGAAATAACTTGATTGCTTTTTCATAAGAATGAATAAGCCAAGACAAATTTTGTTCAGATGTTTGAGTTTTCAGAATTTCAAAAGCCTTTTTTATTGCTTTTGTTGCTAATGGCTTGTATGTATTTTCGTCCTTCTTGGTTTCTTTCCAATCATCATTTCTTAAATTTTCAGGATTCCAATTTTTGAAGAAATTCAGGAAACGCCATTCATCATTTTCTTTCATAAACCTTTCAGCAAGATTTAGAATTTCGGAATGCCATTTTGATTGTCCGTGTTTTGAATAATTGGCGTTGTATTGTTCAAATAAATTCCACAAGTCGGAAAATTTGTTTTCCTTATGAGCATTGAAAATATTCCAAAAAATGGTTTCTCTAAAAAAGTCTAAAACTGTTTCTTTGCTAAGGTCAATTTTGCTTAAAAATTCTTCAATGTTTGTTTCGGTGTTTGAATTTACGAACTCTCTGCAAATGCGTGATATAAGCGAAGGAATATCTTTTCCGTCTTTATATCCATCGTGCAAATCTTCGTAACGAAGATTGTCAGGATTCCACAAAAGGAAAAAGTTATAAAACTTAAAGTCACTGTGTGTTTTTGAATAGTTTAAAGAAAAATTCAAAATCATAGAATGAAGCATTGACGGTCTTTCATTCTTTAAGTTCATATAATCTCTCAAAAACGTTCGCACATCAACAGATGAAAGGCTGTTTTCTTCGGCTTTAATGTATCTGTAAATTATCCAACCATAAGCCTCGTGATGTAATTCTGTAAGTCTGTTTTGAGAAATAAGGTTTTTGAAAATCGTTAATGCTTCTTGTTGTTTTCCATTTTTGCTTAATTCTTCTGCCTTTTGAACTTCCGAATAATTGGTATCAATCTTTGGGCGAAGAAAGTTTTTTTGATTTTCAATTATTTCGTCTTCGTAACCTTGAAAATCTATTGTGTTTAGTTCTTTAAAACAAACTCCTGCTTGATTTAAGTTTTTATCTGCTATGTAGTATTTACATAAATCTATCAGAACCCACGCAAATGCTTTTTGAATCCATTCATCTGAACTATCTTCTAAATATAATTGTCGTGAAATGTTTAAAGCATAGTTTAATTTATTCTGTTTTTCAACTCCTGATAAATCCTTTGCGTCATTTCGTAATTCAAAAACGGTTTTAGAGTCCATAATAAAATATTTTTCAACTTAATAATTCTATATGACCTAAATTATTTGCTAATTCCATTGCAGTTAAACCGTCTAAATTCTTTTTTGCAGTATCTATTCCTTTGTTTATTAGAAAATTAAAAACAATTTTGTCATTGTTCTTAACTGCATAATGTAATGCAGTCCAGCCGTTGACAGGATATGCAAAATTTAATGTCAAAAAATCAATTGAACTTTTTTGCAAAGCTTCTTCCATTTGTCGAAGATTTCCTGTTTCTGCTCCTTTCATAAATAAAAGGTTTATTTCTCTTAGAATATTCAAATTTTCTCTTGCTTCACAATATTCATCATAGTCTTGTTGTCTTTGTTCTTTTGTCTTACCACCACACTGTTTCAATAATTGAACAATATCATTTGAAACAGTTAAATCAATTGCCTCAAAATTGTCTTGGTCGTAAAATGAAACTAATGCACCATTGTCAATAAAAAATTTCACAAGGTCATAATCATTTAGCGCAGCTGCAATTAACAGTCCTGTTGTTTCTCCAAACTCTTGTTCGTCAATATTGAGTCCTTGTGATAATAAATATTTGATTTGCTCAATTTGCTGAAATGCTGTTGCCTGTGAAATTGTTAGACCCAAAAGACCATTGTTTTTACAATATTCTATTACTTTTAAAAGTTCTGTAAAATTACCATACGGTGGAACTAAATCTGTTTTTCCATTTTCTGATAACTGATATTGAAACCGCTTCCAAGCAAGGTCGGCAGGGTCTATGGTTGAAATAATATCTTTATTCTCGGTTACTGCCTTAAGAAAACTATTCCAGTCTTCGTTAAAAAAAATATCTTCAATGTTCTTCATTATATCATCTAATTATTTTTTTCTAATAAGATTTCATTTATTTCTTCGACCAAACCTGTTGTTCTTGACGGAATGATTTCCGTTTTTTTGAACTTAAATTTTCCGTCATACCAAAATTTGTAAGTCGCTGTAAAACCGTTCTTCTTTATTTCATAAATTTCGTGATATTGTTTGTGTTCAATTTTCGCAATTTGAAAATTGAAGGGTTCTAATTTTGCCTTTAAATTTTCGTAAAACTCTTTTTGAAACGCTTGTTCAAATTCAAATTCCGTTTCGGTTATTTCGGGTTCTGCAATAATGATTGTCTTGTTTTGAAGATTAACAAGTTTTGAATAAACACTTTCAATAAAATCCGTTGAATTTGTTGGCTTTTCTATTCTTGTGATTTTGTTTTGTCCATTGTAATGGATTTTAAAAATAGCAATTTCATTTCCTTGTGAAAAAGTATAATGTTCTAAATAATTTGTGTGACGAATGTCGCTGATGTTTACATTTTCATCCTTTAAACATTCGCTAATTGTAAGGTAAATATGTTTTACAAAATTCGTTTGATTTGAAAAATCAAACGGCAATTCTATTTCCGCAATTTCTGTGTTTAACGCTAGAATATCTTCTCTTGGTTTTATGTTTTCAATTTTTGGCGGTTGAATATTACTTGCAATGCTAAAATGCGGTTCGTCAAGAGTAAATAAATTTTCTTTTGCCCTAGTAATTCCTGTATAAAGCCAACGGAAATAGCTTGAATTGAAATATCCCATTGTTGTTTTGCAATTCAAAAATGTGTTAGTCCATTCTCCACCTTGTGCTTTGTGGCAAGTAACAGCATAGCCAAATTTTATTCGTAAAGAGTTAAAGTATTTATCACTTCGCAAAGCGTCTTTAAATTCTTTTGTCCCTGCTTTTAGTTTTGGATTTCGGATTTTAAAATCAATGTAAAGAGCTTTCAATTCATCTGAACTCAAATCTCTTTGATGTGAGTATAGTAAGTTTTCTATGATTTTACATTCAATGTCGTGTTTCTTAAAATCTTCGTCTGTAAATGTAATTGTAACGTTACGAAAAGTCAGCGGAACGCTGACTTCAATCGTTTCATTTCTTCTATTTTTACGTTTTAATTTGATTGTTCGGCTTTCACTTGTTGGCAATACTTCGTTTACAATTCCAAAATCCCCATTTAAAAGTTCCATTTGTGGATAATTGTAATTATTGCTAACTAAAATTATTTTGTCGCTTACTGTAATCGTGTTTTGGTTCGGAAAAAAATGATTTCTCACAAAATCGTTGTATTCCTTTACTGATGAGTTTGAATATGCTACGATTATTGTTTCTTCATCAATAGTATTATTACTGGCTTCAAGATACTTTGACAATAACTCTTCGTGTTTTGTGTTGTTGATGTCTTTGAAATTAGTTTCAATTTCAAGTTGATTGAAAATGTTTTCTTTTAATGATTGTCGTAGTTTGGTTGCATTGTGTAATATTCCGCTTTCTAATTTCTGCCTTACAACTTCTGTAAGTTCAAATTCACTTGAAACAAGATTGCAGTTTTCTTGCAAATATTTTCCGTCAAGTGCAGGAGAAAAATTCATATTGACAGGTGGTAACTGTGCATTATCACCGATAAATATTATTTTTTTATTATGGTCGTTATTATCAAAGTTGATATAGTTTATCAAGTCTTTGAGTAGGTAGCCCGAACCAAATCTGAAAAATTCGCCTTCCGAATATACATTTGAAAGCATTGATGCTTCGTCAATGATGTAGATTGTATTGGTCGGGTCTTCATTATGTTTAAGTTCGTAGTAAAATTTGAAAGTTTCAGTTCCGTCTTCGTCTTTTGTTTTGAACTCTTTTAAGTCTTTACTTGAATAAATCGTTTTATGAATAGTATAAGCCTTTCGTTTCGTCTTTTGCGAAATCACTTTTGCTGCTCGTCCTGTCGGTGCAGCGATTTTAAAACTTCTTTTGGTTTCTGTTAGAAAATCGGTAAGACCTTTCATCATAAAAGTTTTTCCTGTTCCCGCATAACCTTTCAATAGAAAACAAGTTGAGTTGTCAGAAAAGAATTTGTTCAACTCTTCAATAAGAGAACTTTGTCCTGATGTCAGCGTGTATTTTGAAAATGTTTCTTTTAAGGTCATTTCGGCTTACTATTTTTCGGTGCGGTTTGGGCAAAAGCAAATGTGCTGCAACTGTGTCGGCTTGTGGGCTGGGTTGTAGCTCTTTTGATTTTGCTGAAGCGTTGGCATTTTGTCTTTCATTTTCTGTTCATTTTCAGTCGGTCATGTCGTCTTTTAGGGTGTCTTGTCCTAAAATATGGCTACAAGTTAAACAATTTATTAAGCTGCATTTTCAAATACCATATTCGGCGTTTTATACCCTAAAGATATATGCAATCGCTTAGAATTGTAAATTTCGATTGCATTTTTTGCTGCGATGCTGGCAATTCTGGTGCTAAAGAAGCACTGGTCTAGGTAAAACTCATCCTTCAAAATGCCATTTACCCGCTCGGCAATAGCGTTTTCGTAGCAGTGGTTCTCCTCGGTCATGCTGATGCTGAT
>JGI20225J20221_1002230_pt2 | contig 15364 bp, 16 predicted proteins | sample BioMet4_FD_20221 | JGI IMG/M metagenome (IMG submission 20221) | reverse complement strand
CCCCTCGGAGGAACGCCTGCTACGTGACCCCGAACTACACCCCGCGCGAGGTGTTCTCAAACATCATGGTGGCCGGAGATTACAAGAAGACCGCCATCCGCAATGTCTTCAAGAAGATGAGTTCCTTCACGAATTCGTCCCAATTCGACTATGACTGCATTATTCTCGATGAGGCCCATCGTGGATTCACTTGGAAATTCGGCTATGGGGTCGGCCGCGACGTCGACATGATCGATCGGCTGTTCTACGCCTCCAAGGTCAACGTCTTCTTCGTGGATGAGGATCAGGTGGTGACGAAAGACGATTATCTGACGGCTGCCGTCATCAAGAAATACGCGGCAAAACACGGATCGACGGTCATCGAGGGGGACGAGCTTTCTCTGAAATCCCAGTTCCGTTGCATCGGCGGTGAAAACTACATCGCCTTCATAAATTCCTTCCTCGGATACAACCAAGATGACGTCCATCTGGAGAAATCCCAATATGATTTCAGGGTCTTCGATTCGCCGTCCGCTATGAGGGATGCCCTTTTCGCCAAGCAGAACGACAAAGGCGTCTCGCGCATTGTGGCCGGGAATACCTATGAGTGGAACAGCGTCGGGCATGAGCGGGACCGCGAGGATGACTACGACATAGTCTTCCCGGAGTTCGGTTTCAAGATGAAATGGAATCTTCGCCAGAACCTGCCGTTCGTCGATGACCCCTCGCAAAACGACCGCGTGGGATGCATTCACACGATTCAGGGCGTCGATTTGGAATACTGCGGCGTCATCATCGGGAAGGATCTTATCTATCGCGACGGGAAACTTGTTTTTGACAAATCAAAGGAAGCGAAGGACGACACCTTCTCGGGGATCCGCACGGCCAATGATGCTTTGGCGGAAAGGATGATAAGAAATAGTTATAAGGTCCTTTTAACCAGAGGCATCAAGGGAACCTACGTTTATTGTGAGGATAAACCGCTAGAGATGTACTTGCGCTCGCTCGTTAATTTCGAATGATAACAATTGTGAGGCGGCGGGGCCTGTTTTCTCTTTTGTGGAACATTCAGCGGAATTTGTTTATAATAAAAGGGATTTTGAAAGAGGCCTTATGCATTTAAAAAAGAGTCTTTGTGCCATCCTTTCTCTTTTTCTTATCGTCCCGTCCCTCAGTTCTTGCGACGAAATGGGCTCTTTCTTGGATCAGGCGAAGTCTGTGGGCGAAGACGTTTGGAGCAATGTTACCAAAGGCTGGAATGATGTTGTTTCTTGGGGGTCTGGAGTTTGGGATAATGCCTGCGATTTCGCGAACGATTCTTGGTCGAGCATGAGCGAGTGGGGGAACTCCACTTGGAATGCGGTCGCTGATTGGTCTTCCAACGTCGGAGAAGCGACGGCCCAATGGGGGAAAAGCGTTATCGACGGCGTCAATGGATTCTTTTGCCAAGCGGGGGATTATGTTTTGTCGGTTCGCGACAAAATCGTCGGTTTTGGCCTTAAAAAAGGGGTGGATCACTTGGATTTATTGGCCCCAATCCAAAAAGGGGATGGCGATTGGAGCAAATACAAAGGGGACGATGAGGCCATCACCTATTCGCTTTTTGCCAATCAAATGGCCGCTCGTTACGACGTCTTTCCGGCCAAGGTGAACATTCCCAATTCCGATGAAGTGTATGGCTATGGTTTTACCGATGGCACGGAGAGCTACGTCTACAACAAAGGCCAAGAGGATGAAGTAACTTATCTTTCGACGGGTTTCGTTTCTTTGGTGGGGGAACTTCCGATAAGCGAGGAGCAAGCGTCCAAAGGCCTCGAAATCGAACGGTGTGATGATACCGACGTTTCCAATGAGCATTATTTCTATGCCTTTAGTTGCAACCCCTTTGACACCCATGTCGTTTTTGATTCCACTTATCTCAAATACGGCGTGAATGCGGATCATCAGCTTTATTATGAGGCGCAAGAGGATAAGGGCGTTTACGATACGAGCCGAGGCAGTCTCTATTCGTATAATACCCAATCTTTTCTTCTTGGCCAAGACGATGGCTTTGTCCCCACGAAAGGAAGCGTTTTTCAGGAAGCATTCGATTTTGAAGAATGGAAAAGCTCTTCGTTTCAAGACTGCGCTAGCGGTTTCACCGTTGCTCTCCAGTCCCTGAAAAATTGCGTGACCGAAGCGTTAACCACGGTGAGAACCGTTATCCGCAACCTCGAGTCTCAAACCATTCTTGGCTATAGTCTGAGCGACGTGAAAGCGGCCCTTGGTAACGTTCATGAAGATGACGTTGCCACGATCAACAATCAAGAAGTGGCGATGCATTCCGTGGACAACGCGGTCCCTACCAGCGGCGCTTCGGATGTTTCAAAGTGGCTTGTCGGAATTGCGGTTTCCCTTGTTTTGCTGGTTAACCTCGTTATGAAGGTTGTCTTCCCTACATTGGCGCCTTTGGCTGGGGCCACGAGCGGCGCGGCGGTGGAAACGTTCATGCAAGTCGTGGTTCATAGCCATAACGTCAAAAATCTGAATTGGATGAAAATCGGCATCGCTTCGGCCTCTGGCGCCTTGATTGGGGCGTGTGGCTTTGCCGAAGGGGAATTCTCGCAAACGATGTTGACAAGCGCCGTTGCCGGATTGACCGAATCCCTTTATCGTTTCCTCGATGGTTCCAATTTCTTGGAATGCGCTCTCTCTTTTATCTCAACATTCGCGCTCTCTTTCGTTTTGATTGGCGTTTTTAAAGTGTTATCGAAAACAGCGGGCAAGATTGCTCAAAAAATCGCGCCTAATTTTTCTGCTAAAGTCACAAAGGCCCTTGATGATGGGGTTCTCTCGATTCGCGGCAAAGTGGCCATGAAAGTGGAAACCATCAAAAGCGAGCGAATTCGGACTTTTGCCAAAAGCGTCGTTGCCCATTTAATGGGGGTTCCGGTCGGGGAAGTGGAAACCCTCGCCTTGCAGTCGGTTAAGTCTTTGCCCGGGGATGACAACCCCTATTTCATAAAAACGGATGTGGAGGGCAATATCTTGAGCAAGAGCGATCTTCTTGCCAATGGGGGCAACGGGCGTCTTTGCCTCAGCAATCTTCCCAACAACCCCTATCAGTCCCTCTTTGTCGACAAGAATGGCAATCCTTTGGCTTATTTGGAGATCGTCAACGGCAAAATTCAATTCGGCGATGCTTCTTGGGCGAACGTCGTCCTTTCTTCGGAGGCCGGCCTCGTTGCTTCGAGAGCCAAAAACTTTGCGGGCGCCGATCGTCAGCTTTATGAGGAATTGATCAAGCACGATGCCTCCATCCCTTCGAAGATCTATGACTATTTTTCCGTGAATGGCATCGATCTTTCGACTCTCACTTTGCAAGAGGTCAAAGACATGCGCTCGGCTTTGGGCCTCACCTGGCACGAAGGCGAAGATGGATACACTCTTTATCTCGTTGAAACCGCCTTGCACCAAGTCATTTCTCATATGGGTGGCTTTGCTTACGCCAAAGCCGCAGCAGTGTTCAACGTCCCTGCCACCTTGCTCTTTATGGGAGCTTGATTTATGGATGTTAAAACCATCATTCCCCGCCTTTCCTTCTTGCGGAAAGAATATCGGAAGTTCGCTCAAGAGGCCAATCATAAAAACGATCTTTATACGCAAAAACTTCATCGTTTTGGCTGTGATCTTTGTCCTCGTTTTCGCCAAGAGGTAAATGGCATTCCTTTGGCCTTGCGCCATCAACATTGCAGCCCTTGCTCCCATCAAAAAGAAATCGCCGAAGCCCTTCAAGAGGTTTTGGACGCCCGAGCGGCGTGGGATCGCTTTAACAAAGTAATCTATGGGAAAGCCATTTTTGAGAGTTGGAGCGTGGCCCAGCCTTCTTTCATCGATCAGAGAGACGGGAAGTGCTTGAGTTTCGACGCTGCTTTCGGCTCTTCTTACGAATCCGTTGTGGCAAATGGCAAATACAAAATTCTAGTCAGTCTTTTGGAAGAACCTGTTAGCGTTTATTCTTTGTGTTGAAGGCCGTCGTTCTTTAATCAGTAACAAATACGCTGTAGAAAACGATATTTTATATGTTATTTAGTAACACATCATGGGGACACCTTCCCGTTTTTCCTTGCCCCCTTTCTTGGATAATGGTTGCGGTTAGGAGGGAATCCTTATTAAGGCAAGAAAAATTCATCTTTAGAAGAAGGGAGTCGTCCTTTGTTATCTTTCGTCCGCCGCTTTCTCTTTCTGAATCTGATTATGCAGCCGGTCTTCATAAGTCACATATTATTTATGGGCCAAATCTCCGGCCTGGCGTTGTTCAAAACCTGCGACGTAAAGGGTATACCGTAATCATGGCGTATGACGAGTTGCTTAAATTGATAAAAGGATAAAAAACATGGAAAACATCATTATTCTGAGCCGAAATGACCTGACCAACGCCAAAATAAAAACTATTTTTAAGAATTCTTTATTCGATGGGACTGTCAATCCATCACGGAAGAGCAAGAATGTACTGATAGAAAAAGACGACGAGAGATCTTGGCTTTATCCTTCCGATGGGGATCAAGATTTATGTGATTATGGGCCAGAAGATCTTCCCAGCATTGCTTTTCGGCCTTTTATTTCCTCAATCGGATATCACGATATTTCCTTTGCTGCCGATATTGTGAAAATTATTTATCCTTTTCTAGGGGAAGGTAGCTTAGTGGATGACGATCACGGATCCACTGTCTCAGCCGAAGCCTTTATCCTGAAATACGCGAACAAAGGGCCAAAGTAAAGAATTGTAGGATATCGAAAAAGGAAATGTATATGTTCCCTTCATAGTGTAGTTAAATTTTACGTTTTTCGATTGTTTTTACCCGAAAACCGCCGTTTTCCATCCCTTTTTATCCTATACATTCATAAGTGTCGTTGCCTTTTCGTCATTTACATATATAAGTGCCGACACACGTTGAGACTGTGGTTCGACTGACGCTGCGTGAAGATAGGTAAATTTCACCCTTTTAGAAAACTAGCGAAGAAACCGACAATCATTTACGAAAACGAAACGGCGAAAGGTTGATGGATTCGCCAAGGCTTGCGTGAGCAGGCCTTTTCTTTTGAGTGAGACCATGATTGCCATGGAACGGGCTTGGCAATTGATTTGTTTCTTCTCGTTGAATTCGATGTCGGTAAAGGTGTCATAAGCAAGATAATCCTCTAAGTTCAATTTCGATTGGACAAGGGCGTTTACGTAGAGCCAATCGTAGAAAAAACTCTTGGGTTCCAAGGGGAAATCATTCCCCGCGTAGCTGAAACCCACCAAAGCATGACCCGCGCTTTTTTCCTTCACATAATCCCGGGCCTCCTTCGCTCCCATGGTGGCCGCTTCCTTAAAGGCACCGACTCCGGCGAAGACTTTGGCCGATTGGAAGACGCTTTCGAGGAGGTTACCACCGACTCTCAGGTTGAAGGCACTGGCGGCGACGCCGATCTTTTCTCGAGATTTGGTCGAAACCTCGAGGATATGCGATCCAGGATGAAGCTGTAAGATCGAGTGATGGAGCGAATCCGCACACTTTTGCTTTTGGGAAAAAGCCAGCCCCTGAACGTACGTAAAAGAAATCAGCTCTTCCGAATAGAAATTCTCTTCCGAAGGATGGAAAACCATTTTTATTGCCATAAGAACTCCTTTTAGTAGATAATCGGCTTCCCGATGCCGTTAAAATGATTCTTATTCAACAAATCGACCATCTTCGCGAATTCTTTTTTCCGTAGTTGGTTATAGACATAAATAGGTGTTCCATCGGCTAGATTCCCCAATAAATCGTAGGTTTTTTGGCTGCGGTTTTTGGCTTCCGATTCGCTGAGGATGAGTGGGGTCTTGGTGATCTCGTTCAGGTCAAAGATGGCTTTGAGGTGACTCAGATCGATCGTCGGCTCATCTTTTAGCACCCCTGAAATTGCGTTTCGCAGAATCGCCTGAAGGCTGCCCGTTTTTGGCGAACGAGCAGGCTTCGTTGAAGAAGGAGCTCCCGAAGCGGACTGGGTAGAAGTGGCATCGTTTTTCCGCTGTGTGAAGACGATCTGAGGCTGGCTCATGTGGATTTGCGCTTCGATTCTCGCGCGGATCGAATCGGCTAATTCTTGGTAGCGGGCGAGTTCGTCGTTGATTTGTTTTTGATAGATCTGATACTGAGCCAAATCGGCCTGGACCCCCGGGACACTCGAAAAATCCTTCCCCAACGAAATGGCCTGAGCGGTCCAAGCTTTAATCCGAGCCTTACGCTCATCCAAATCTTTTTGAGTTAATGGCGCTTCGTGGGTTTTAGCCCGAATGTCATTGATGGTGGATAATTGGTACCACTTATCGAAGTTTTCCTCGTTTCCCTTGCTGCGGTTGCAATCGGAGCAGGCGGGAAGGAGATTGTGCGGTTCCGTGATGTAGCCTAGCGGATCCGAATCCACCACGAGCGGATGGAAATGATCGGCCTCCAAAGACGAAAGATGGCGACCGCAATAAGCACATTCGCCGTCCTTGATTCCGAGGGCGTTCCGATCAAGCCAGTCCTGATGGGTTCCGCTGGTCCGGGGGGTGACCCCTTGGGCGAAAGCGTTGTTGATGGTTGATGAGCGGCCGGTGAGGTTGGCGTTGGCGGGCAACTTGATTTTCTCTTGTTTCATGATGAAACTCCTTTTTTGTTTTATTGCGGATTTCCTGGGAAAAACACCAGGTCGAATTGGCACATCGTCTCGAAATTCAGGATGATCTTCTTCAGCTGGTCGGCCGAGCGCCCCTCGGCGATGGCGTCGATGAGGCCGATCGCCCCTTCCCAAGCGGAAGGATTTTCCCTTCCCGGTTGGGGGAAAGCCCGTTGAGCCATTTGGATGATCGCCAATGGTTGGCCATCTTCTTTTTTATCAATGTCGACCGGCCAATAGTTCCGGAATTCATCGATAAAGAATGAAGATTTGTTGGGGTTGGTTTTTTCGCTTTTCTCGTAGCCGAGATAGGACAGTCGCCAAAGGAAAAGCAGACTCAACAAGACGGTGTCTTGACCCCTGGCGAGCCAGCAAGGGATGGGGCTGCGGCCAATCAGAATTTGAGAAGGGGCTGGATTCTCATTCTTCTCGCCCATCTCCACGAGGAAAAGCCGATCGAGGGTTTGGGGATGGCGGCCTAGAAAGAGATCGATGAACTCTTGGACCTCATGGCTGGAGAGCGCGAAATTCTTCTGAAAATCCCCCACAGAAAGCACCTCTTCTTTCAAAAGGGAGTCGACGCTGACGTCATGGGTTATCTGAAGGGAGGGGGATGCGGTGAGCGAAATGGGATTGAAGGAATAGTTCTTTTGCGCCGCCGCGAAGTCGAGTTGGCTGAAGGGCTTGCTCTTGGAGCCCAAATCGGGCAGGATGGCGGCGCTAAGAAGGCTCATTGCTCTTTGATGAAGCCGCTCTTTGGCCTCTTTCGGGGCGAGCAAGAGGACTTTCCCCGCGAGGGCGAAGCACCAGGAAAGAATCGATTCCTCGTCCGCTTTCACCCAAACGTGGTATTTGCCGTCGGCAGCCTTTTCGCTTTTTTCGACATCGCCAAAGTAAGCGAAGAGGGAATTGAAAGCCCGCTCATCTTCCACTTCGAGTTCGGCCTCAATGACCTCTCCCGCCCAGAGATGGGGGTGCTTGTCCAAGAAACGCTTTATCTCGTCCTTGGCGTAAACGATTGGACATTTTTTATCCTGAGGGATTTCCGTCACGTTCGTCATTCGGTCGATGTAGAGCCGAAGGAGGGAATGGCTCTCAAGTGTCCCAGCCAAAAGGCAATAGCGGCCGTCGCGGAAAAACGATTTGAGCGGAAGGACTCGGCGGGGGCCACCCTCAAGCGGCGACAGTTTTCCCTTTTCGTCATAGGCGTTGTAGGTGAATTCGATGAGGGAATTCCGCTCAATCGCCCCGGCAATCGTCCCGATCTCATAGAAGATGTGGGGGTTGGCCAGTTTGCCCCGTTCTTCCTCTTTTTCGATGCCTGCCAGGCGTTTTCTTTCCTCAACGGAAAGGGTTTTGGTGAGGCGAGAGAAAATCTTGTCGGCATCATCAGGCGAAATCGAAGGTGAGGAATAAACCGCGTCGAGGACGTATTCGAGCTGCCCCTCGTCAAAAACCCGACCGCCGAGGGCGACCCCTTTGCGGTTCCGGATCAAATCGAAGTCCAAAGCCTCCAGGACATCGAGAGCCCGACTGATCGAGCGGCGTTGGGTCTCGACGCCATAGTCCGTCGACAAATGGGCGAGAATCTCCGGTTGTTCGATCAAATGGCCGGCATCGCTATAGTCCCGCAAAACGAGATAGACGAGCAAAGCGTATTGGTTTTTGTAATTGACCTTTCCCATGATGTCCTCCTCAAGCATCAGGGAAAGTATAGCACGGCATATTGTTTCTATGGGACTTTAAAGTCACCTATGAAAGTTCTCGGGATTTTTCATTGCCTTCCTTTGCCCTGCCCGCGCAAGATAGGCTCACACGAAAGGAAAAAATCATGAAAAAAGAAAACAGAATTTCATTTGGGGGACTGGATTGTCTCGTCAAGACGGTCTACGATGGTATCGGAAACGTCGATCCGATTCTCGTCACGAAACTTTTGCACAGTCTCACGCCGCGTCAACACGACATCCTCTTCCTTCATTTCGGATTGGGGGACGGAAACCGCCGTGACCTCGGGACGATTGCGAAAATGCTCGGTCTGACACAAAGAAAAATGGTCGATTCGTACGCTTCAATCATCCGAAAGTTGAGACATCCTAGTCGCGTGCAAGAAATCATCAAAGGAAGAAAAGAGGATTAACCCATGAGTTCTTATTTAACCAAGTACCTTCTTCGAGACTTTAATGCGTGCCCGACCCTTTTCTATCAGAAGTTTCACCATCCTGAGGCATTTCCGAGCGCCGACAATTTCGCCACCCTCCAAGGACGGGAATTCGAGAAAATGGTCAAACGCTGCGCCCGTTTCGCCACTCTCAAGGAAATCCCTTACGCCCAAAACGACGAGGAAGGGCTGAGGAATACCATTCAAGCTTTTCAATCGGGATCCTCCCTTCTTGCCGAGGCCAGTTTCCGCGCCGAGAAACTCTTCACCCGGTCGGACATCGTGGAGATCAAAGGCCAGGAGATAACGCTCTATGAAATCAAATCCAAATCGCAGAATATCTACAAGAAAAGTGGGGCCCTCAATGACGACTACCTTACCGATGTAACCTTTCAGTATCATCTCTTGCTGAAAGCCGGCTATCAGGTGAGCAAGGTTTACCTCTGCCACCCAAATGAGAATTTCCGCCGCCACGGAGAAATCGACCCCGATGAGTTCGTTGCCTTCGACGATGTCACCGCTCAGTGCCGACTCCACGAAAAAGAAGTCGAGAAGCAAATCGATGCGGCCTTTGTCTGCGCTCAAGAAAAGGCGGTGCCAGTCCATCATTTCAACGCCGGATGCGGCGATTGCCCGCTCAAGAAAACCTGCTTCGATGACTTTGGGACCGACAACATTTCGTCCTTGATCCGGGCCAACTACCAAAAGAAAGAGGAACTGGCCGAGCAGGGGATCCACACCTTCGCGGATCTTCTTTCCCGCCAGGCAACTCTCGACCCCAAACAACAAATCCAAGTCGAAAGCGTCCTTTCCAATACCCCTCATATCGATGTCGCCGCCATCCGAAAATTCATGGAAGGGCTCAACTACCCAAAGCAGCCCCTTTATTTCCTCGATTTCGAGACCCTCGAGCCCTGCATTCCCGACCTCGAGGGGTTTCATGCCAACCAAATCTACCCCACCCAATACTCGCTTCACAAACTGGAGAAGGATTACGGCCCCCTCAAGCATTCGGAGTTCCTCGGAGACGGGATCCACGATCCGCGGCGCGCCTTGGCCGAACAGCTTTGCGAAGACCTGAAAGAGTCCGGAAAAATCCTGATCTACAACAAAGCGATGGAGCCAAAGCGAATCGATGATTTCATTGCGCTTTACCCGGATTTGAAGAAGCCCCTCTCCGTCATCCGCAAAAACATGGTCGATTTGATGGAGGTTTTCAGCAAACTCCAATACTACGAGAAAGCTTTTGGATCTCGCTACTCCATCAAGGTCGTCTTGCCTGCCTTTTATCCGAACGACCCCATTCTGGATTACCATGCCCTGCCCGGCTCCCAAAACGGAGATGACGCCCAAATCGATTATTACCGCCTCAGAACGCTTGAGACCAAAGAGAAAGAAATTGTCCGGTCCGGGATGCTTCGTTATTGCCATCTCGATACTTTCGCCGAAGTAAAAGTCTTGCTCAAACTGCTGGCTGTCATCGCTGACCCCAACGCTCAGCGAATCGCCTCACTGATCCGAGCCTATGAACGGGACTATTTTAAAATCTGAGCAAAAACGCTTCGAAACAGCCCTGCCCCTCAATCGCCAAAGACGGAACGAATAAGCCATAGTAAAATAAAACAAGGATAAAAAACATGAATGGAACCAAAGAAGAAGCCGAAAAAGTCTTCGACATGCTTTTCAGCAGCGCTAAAGACAATCAACGCATGAAAGAAGGCTCCCGCATCTCTTGTCTCGTTAAGGAATCCGGAGAAGAGGACGCTTCCAGCATCCTCAAAGAGTGGGCGCTCAAGAACGGCACAAACGTCATTGATGCCCTCGATGTCTTGGAGACGACCCCCGGCAGCGACTACGAAAGATACCGAGCTCTCATCGCCCATCTCGACGCCAATACCGTCTTGCTGATTGATGATTTTGGAGACGAAACCTATGGCCCCTTCCGCGAGCTTTTTTCTGACTTGATCAAAAATGATTTTGTTTGGAAGGATAACCCGTTTGCCAATCCGACAAAGCAAGACTACCTTTTCATAGTTCTGACGATAAAAGCCTCAAACGACTATCCGCTATCGAGCGGGGAGCGTTCTTGTTTCCCTTTCCACCTTGACCTTAAATAAGCACAGCGATTGTCCCTCAATAAGAGGTTGGTTTCCTGAAAAGGGAAGTCAAAAAGAGCCAATCTTTCGTGAGGGACTTCCAAGTCCCGCGCGATGTTTTTAGCGATGTTATCATTCTTTTTGCTTTCTGAAAAAGCCAAAGGAACAAGTCTTTCCCAATGAGGGAGCCGGGCTTGTTTCCCCCGAAATGACGGCCGCAGAAAAGCAAGAAAGGAGGAAAAGACATGTCCACGTGGAAATGCAAATTCACCCTGAAGGACTTTCCTGAATTCTTTGAGGAAACCATCCAAGCCAGCACATCGATGGACGCTCAGAAAATCATTGAGCGGAAATACGGAACGAAGACCATGAGTTTCAATTTTGAGCTGATTAAGTTTTGAGCTTTTATCCCCATCGGGGTCGGAGGCGGCGAATCGTGATTTTTGCCCCTCCTTTTAACGTTTCACAAAAGAGGATTTATCAATGTTCTTTTTTAACAAGAAAAAAGAGGCCGAGGATGCTGCCGAGCGTTCTTTTGAAGCGAAGCTAGATGACCTGAAAGCGAATATCGGTTTGGAATTAACGCAGTATTTTGAAAAAGTCGCCGAAGAGAACACGATTCCCGAATTCGTCAATTGGACTTTTGAAATCCTTAAAAAGTACAACATTTATGTTGATCCTGGCGACGATGTTGATTCTGAGGAAGAGGAAAAAATCATAAACAGATACAAACGCGGGACCGACGTCATTGGAAAGGCCATCAGCGAAAGGTTTTATCGTGGAAGCCCGGACGTCGAACGCTTGTTTGCTGATGAAGGCGTCGCCATCATCGAACGCTACCAAGACCTCTTCAAAGACGGGAAAGTTGACCAAATAGTGTTCCTCCATATTGCCATTCAAGCGCTGACCTTCGCCGATTACAAAGGCGACCGCCACCAATTCTGGGACAAGGAGAACGAGCCTCACGAAGACGTCTTTGACGAAATCGACGCTTACATCGCCACAAGCCCGTCCGTCAAAGAGTCGCTTCCACGCGATATTCAGGCGCTCGAAAAAGCAAAAGGCGAACTTCATGACCATCTTTGGAGCCCGACAGGCATTAACTTCGATCCAGAACCCGTTTGTTTATCCGAACTAAAAGCGGACGGTTTCTCTTATTTGTGTTTTGTAGCCTTATTTTTGGAGCCGTTAGTGCAAACGGATGACGGGTGGCAAAAGCCCCTTTTTGATGGCGATTTCGATGGTGGGGAAGAGGTGAAAAAGGCGGTCGGGCAAGCCTCTTATCTATTTGCGGCCGTTTGCTATTGCGGGTGCGAGAAGTGGCTGGAAAAACGGAATAGCGAGGCGCTCAAAAACCACGATGCTGATGGAATATCGGAAGTTTTGACCCCTGTCAGCGATCTTTGATAGGCTTCGCAAGAAGTGTCTCTTTTCACGCCTATCAAAAAAGCGCCGCATCTCTTGAAGGTTAGGAGAGACCGGGCGCTTTTGTTTCTGAAAAGAGGAGAGCTTTCCTTAGTATCGGAAAGAGCGGTCTCTTAGATGCGCGGAAATAAGGTCGGAGCGATTTAGCGTGCCTTTTTGAAACGCGAGGCGCTCTTCTTTTGACAAAATGATGTTTACCCCACCAGAAAAGGTGTCCAGGTGAATCAGGAGTGGAACGGACTCTTCTCGTTGTTTTTCCTTGGCCATTAGCGTTTTCTCCTTTGGCAAAATCCATTCTATGTTGCCTGTTTCAAAAGCGGAATCTTCTTTGGAGATATGGGACTTCTCTGTCCCACAAAAACCTTCTTTCAGTTTTTGCCTATCCTTGCCTTGTGGCTTGCGCGAGAATGAGGTCACCGAAAACGGTCGTGGTAATTATGGTTCCACAAGGAGGATCATCGTCGACTATGGAAAACATCAAAATCAAAACGTACAAAGTCGAGGCTCTCACACCATCAAAAGGTCTGCGATATTCCAAAGATGAAAATGGGAAACAGGTGTTGGTTGGCGTTGGCACCTGCAAGGACGAGCGGATCGTCGTGCCAAACGGCGTTCAAATCGTGGGAGCAAAGGCTTTTGAAAACTGTGGGGCAAAAGAAATCCTACTTCCGAACTCCATCGAAGAAATTCAGGATGCCGCTTTCGCGGGTTGCCCTAATCTCGCCTATCTCCGCTTGCCGAACCTCGTTGATGCGGTGCCCGCTTTCGCCTTTTCTGATTGCCCTGACTTTGGCGTTCTTTTAGCGTCTTCTCAGCTAAGAGAGTTAGGCAAAAACGCCTTCTTTGGTACCCAGGACATTTGCTATCTTTTTTCGAGCGAAAGAGATGGNTGGCGGACGGGATTCAGCGCAGACCAAATGGAACGGATGGTCGCTTCCGAAATGAACGCCCCATCCTATCCTCCGGCGGCCAAAAACATGAAAAACGACTTAAGGATGGAGAATGACCAACTCTTTTTTGGATCTTACCCGCAAAGCGCGGTCGATGAATCCGTGGAGACCCTCCTTGAAAAGAAGCATCCCGATGAAACCTACGCCGAAGAAAATGGCCAATGCTTTTATTTCAATCGCGGGCATTGGTATCGTTATGAACCGATCGAATGGAAAATCATCGACAAAGACGGTGACGATGTTCTCGTTATTTCTAAAAAAGCCCTTGTCTACCATGAGTCCAGCATCGATTTCTCCGGCTACGAGAATAGCTCGGGCCGCAAATTCTTAAACTCCGATTTCATCGATGCCGCTTTTAGCGAAAAAGAAAAGGAAAAGATCCTGACGACAAAACTCGACAATTCCCCGTATTTCTTTGATCAAGACTATTCCTCGCTTCCTCCTGACCCCGAAACCGAACGTTGCTACGCCAGCACGGAAGAAAAAATATTCCTCCTTTCTTATGCCGAATGGGAACAATTGCTCAAAGGCAAAGAATCGGATCGCCTTGAGATGACGGACTATGCGAAATCCTTTAGCAAAAACTGGCCGGACCAGTTCCCCTGGTGGTGGCTAAGAACCGTCTCAGATGTGACCACGTGGTATCCCCTCTGCGTTCGCCCAGAGTTTCAGTCCATCAGCCCCTGGAAAGGCGATTTCTTCCTTTATCTTCGCCCGGCTATGTGGCTGCGGTTAGGTAAATAAAAAGTTTTCGTTAAATCTTTCGTTTAAAAAGACCGTTCCCCCTTTGGTTAATGGATCGAGAAACGGAAACCATCAACGATGTTTTCAAGCGTTTTTTGGCGAGCAAAAAAAGCAACGATTGTTTTTAACCAGCCTTTCGTTTCGTTTAAATCCGCCGCTCGGATTCTATGGATTTTCGTTCGCAAAAAAGACCCTTTTTTCATGGGGTATATGTGACTTACAAGTCTCATAAAAAGAAAGTCCGGAAATATCATTTACTTCGGTTTCTCCTCTGGACTATAACTACCGCATCCTCAGGAGGGAAAAACATGAAAAGAGAAGAGAAGAAGACCTTCGATCAGATTCGTTTTGTGACCGATTACAAGAGGGATGGTCTGATGAAAGATTATCTGAAGGGAATCGTTTACGAGGGACTCAAAATCCATTTTTACGGACCTTACGAGGTGAAGTACGACCTGACTCTCCCCAAACTGGAGGAATCGACATTGAAAATGGTTCATCAGTGTGGATTTCGGGATCTCAAAATCGGAAAAGTCGTCAAAACGATTATCGTAACCGACTAATCGGATCAAGGGGGACGAAAATCCCCCTTTTCTCCGTGCTTTCGCGCTTCTCTCGCTCCTCCTTTGCTGAATAAAAAATTGTTATATCGAAAGATCGTTTTCCCCATGAGCTCTCCCAGACCCGTATATGATGACCTTCGTCTTTAAAAAGGGATTCAGGCCCGATTTGCAGTCAAATAAGGGGGATTTGCAGGGGAAATCGCCTACCCCGATTCTCACATTCGACCACTTTTGGAGGCGCGCCACGTTCGTCCCGATGGAAGACGCCGAGCGCCAGAAAGTCCAGAGGGATTTCATCAGGATCGTGGCGGCCCTGGACTTCAATTAATCAGCTGCCATCGCCTTTTTTCATATGTTAACTATCTGCGGCTGAGGCTATAGGGGAAATGTCCACCCCAATAGCCTCTAGGTTAGGGGCATACTTACATCTCCTAGCCTCTACTCACGTTGAGACCGTATGCGAATTGTCGTTAAGAAACGCCGATAAACACTAAATATTTATAATATTGTTAATAAAATTACTCTATTTGGCTAAATGGTTGGTAACTGTCGGTGTTTTTCACTTTCCTGCTTTCGGAATCCCCTTTTTCTTCGTCCGCGGCTTGTTTTTGTTCGGGTACATGTCGTGCCTCGTCAGCCTTTTCTCCGAGGCCGAGACGAACGACAGCATGAAGATGATCCTGTCCTTCTCCTCCTTGGTGTAGGAGGCGTCCCTCATGAAGGCCCAGAGGTCGAGATAGCCCTGAAGGTACCTCGAGGCGACCCCCCGGTATCGCTGCATGTGGC
>JGI20225J20221_1003992_pt1 | contig 15369 bp, 8 predicted proteins | sample BioMet4_FD_20221 | JGI IMG/M metagenome (IMG submission 20221) | reverse complement strand
TCTGCCATAAAGATTCTCTTATCAGCAGTGAAAGGCACTGGTTCTGGAAATCCTGTATTATTGATATTGTTTGCTGTACGCCAAGGACAGTCAACCCAATGCGCACCAGCTTCCAATATGTTATGCTGGAAATAATGCTGATTCATCAATAGCATTCCATTATTAGCCTCACTGTCAGCCAATTTTCCTAGACGATAGAAATACCATTTATTAGGTCTTGAAAGATCGTATTTGCTCAATCCGTCCCAAGCTGTATCCTTGCCACTGCGTGCAAAAGGCTGTTCATAGAAAGGTCCCCAAACATCACCGTCACGTCTGCGCACACGTTCGTGGTCATCACGTCTGCGATCATACCACAGTCCGTAATTCTGACTATATAAAACATTATTGTCACGCTTCATATTTAGGATAACACTATCCATTCGATCTGTAGTACCATACATTTCCATTCCCGGCACAAATCGTGTAACGGCATAAGGAAGTTTGGAAAATACTGAATATTTTACTCTTCCGCTCCACCAAGGACTATTATGTCTACCACCAACAAGGAGGTTTCCATCAACAAGAATCTTTCCATTCACTATGGCATATTCATGTTTTGCAACAGCAGTCTTGTTTGCTATTTTTATGACATCAACATTTTTCGTTCCTGTCGGAGATACATTGGCAACAAATCTAGCACTATCTATCCAAGAGTGCATTGTGATACGTGGCAATTTTGCATTAGCCATCATAATTTGAGCTTGCTCTACAGTAGGACTACTTGATGCTTCGGTATTTCGCTCCAGTGTTCTGGTTATTCCGTTTACATCTCTACCCAAACGTTTACTCAACTGCGACGCAAAAAGACTCCAAGGTTTCACATGATTATTTGATTCATCAAAGAAACCTGTTCCACAAAATTGCGCCCAACATCCATATACATAATTATTTGTTCCGTCAGGAAGACTGTCGGCAAAGATGCCACTTGCAGTACTCTGATATACTGTTGAGTTTGTTGAATTCCAACCTGTACCGTATTTCTCTATACCAAGATTACACAATTTTATATCATTGCCATCTATATTTACATCATCGAAAAGCAGACCTGAAGCAAAACTTCCAACAGAACCACTAAAGCCCAATGACTCATAACTGTCACACTGAACAAAAGCATTTGGACCAGCAGCGATATAGCCTGCAGCAAAGTCGTTGATACCATGTTCGCTATATAATCTTTGAAAAAGACATTTTTCGCCAAACGTTAGGAATGTGCGACGTCGATAACCACCAATCTCTGAAACCGGAGACAACGATTTGCAATCCTCTACCGTAATCTGGCTACCACTGCGCTGTATCACGACAGCCGAACCTGCCAAATGTTTGAAATCAACCATTCTAACCCAACAGTTGATTGCATTAGCAAGATAAACGCCATTCCAAGCATGATCTTCATCCTTAGGATATGCCTTGTCATAATCAGACTCAACAGTGATATTTTCTATTCCAGAATTCTCTATTCTGCCACTCCAAGTGTAACGAAGCATCATGCAGTCTTTGTCGTAAGATATAGGCAATGGAGCATCAAAAGATGGTTTTCCGTTTACAATACCAGTAATCTTTCTAGTGAATTCCAAATCGACTTCACCAGGATGCCATCCCCAATAGCCCAAGTCAAGGCCGCCGCCAAAGTTACCACATTTCATAAGGTCTATCCATTTCTGAGTAGACTTCCTTACGATAATTACATCATCATCTTTTTTGGCATTACCTTGAATAGTATCTGTTACTATGCGATTATTCTTTCCTTCAACATATACAACTGCTCCACGGTCTACACCAGTCTTAAACAATACTGTTTCACCTTTTGCTGTTCCGCGGATCACAACTCCTGAAGCTTGAATACGCAAAGGTTCAGACAATTCATAGCATCCCTTACCTAAGAGTACGGCACCACGCAAACCTGTTTTTCTATCAGGTTTCAATGAAGCCACATAATCAATGGCTTTCTGTATGCGTGAACTTTGATCACCAGCATGCCATCCCACATACACTTTTACATCTGCATTGGGAATGGGTTGTTGCGACATGTGGTAACCCACATAACTGTAATCTAAAGGGAAGGGTTGCGCATAACAACACGCAACCCCAATCATAAACACCAATATGGCAATTATCTTTTTCATCAAAAAACGTAATTATTTCTGTTTCTTAGCTGCCTCAATACGCTTATACCAACCGTCTCGCTCACTTTTCAGGTCATACCCACGAGTTGCAAGCCAATTGTTTATACGTCCTTTATATTTACCAAACCAAGCGTGCTTGCTTTTTGAATCACTTGCATCAATAGCAAATTCACGAGCTTCCTTTAACCAATTAAGAATCTGAAGTTTTTCATTTTCTTTTAGTCCTGGTATCATTTCAAGATGCGCCTTATAAGTTTTTGGAACAACACCGTATGTCATTCCGTCCTTTATGGCTTCTATCTGAGCATCGTTGACATAGTTTGCTAAATCTGCCGCAAACTCGAAATGATGCTTATACAATTCGGCATCAATCGCATTGCGATCTTTGTTTTTATCGTATATGTCGTTCAATTTAAAATAACGGTTACAAATGATATTTAGTACATTATTGCGCACGTTACCATCATTTATATTAAGCCCATCAACTATTTTTATTGAACGCTCGGTTATAGACTTCACATAGTTGGCGTCACGTCCTGCGCTGTCAAGTTTTACTTGACCTACAGCGCAAAGACATCCGCACATTATAGCAAATACACCGAGTAATAATCTTTTTTTGATAATCATGATATTATCTACGTTTACATCAATTTACCCTTTTCGCCAAGAGTATCATGATTATTTTTCAAATTGGTCCAATCAGTCTTTTCTTTTGTACTGATACCGTTAATATACTTTTCAATATTTGTATATCCGTCACCAGTGCAATCCTTTACTGCGTCAGAAGGATCATTTGGATTCAATCCGTTTGCGATTTCCCATTCATCAGGCATACCATCTTTGTCACTGTCCTTATAAGGCTTACCCTTATATTGTGGATATCCGCCCATCTGACGTGGATCTGTTATAATACCTTCTTTATATGAATCTTTTGCAAGACGACGATACTTGAATGAACCATCAGGTGCCTGTGATTTAGGACTAAGTCCCCAAAGATCACCATAAGGATTTACCTTAGGTAGTTTCTTTTCGTAATATACATTTCCTGTGCGAACTTCATCAACGACTCTCTGGTCAACGATATCACGCTTAGGAATTGTAGCACCTACATTATTTAATACGTAGTCAAATGTTTGATTACTTGGAAGAATTGTCATATGAGGCATTACAAAAGGTTCTTTTGAATGCATGATAGCCAATTCGTCTTCAGCAAGATCGCCATCCTTATCGGCTGTCTGTATACCACCAGCCCAGTTATTCTTTGTTATTGCATCATATCCTTCTACAATATTGCCATCGGCATATACTCTACCAAACTGTTTGAATGGGAATAGTTTACCGCTGCGGCTTTCAGACTTTACAATACGCCAACCTACATTACTGTCTTTTGGAGTCAATGGTCCTGGCTTATAATAGTTGTTTACGAAGTTGGACATTGTTGAAAATTTGCCTCCATCTGCAGTACGATGTACCCAGTTATAAACAACATTATTTACGAAGTTGAATACTCCACCCCATCCTATTGACGGGTTTCTTCCAGTATTGTCAGCCCATAGGTTTCTCATAAATGAAGCATTCTCTCCACCTATCGTACTTCCAAATGCATGATTATATGTATCAAGAGATTTAGCAGAAATAGTATTCTGTATTGTTACGTTTACTGTCGGTTCCTTGCGGCTACCAATAGCATCACCAAGATCAAACATGTGACGATAGAATGAAATATTCTCATCAAGTCCCCATTCGCAAGAGCAATGGTCTATCATGATGTTTCCAACTGGATTTCCACCGAAAGAGTCTTCACGATACCATACATGTGTATTACCACGACGGAAACGCATGTGACGAACTACGACGTCATGGGTATTAACCTGAAAACTTTCACCGGCGATACATACTCCATCACCAGGCGCAGTCTGTCCAGCAATTGTAATATATGGAGCACGTACAATGATAGGAGTTTTCAATTTTATAATACCACTTACATTGAATACGATAATACGTGCGCCGCCTTGTTCACAAGCCCATCTGAAAGAACCGATTCCATCATCATTAAGATTGCTTACGGTAATCACCTTACCACCACGACCACCAAAAGTGTACATACCGCCACCTTCAGCACCAGGGAATGAAGGAATCTTTGATTGTTTCAAGTCGTAAGGACGGAAAGCCCAAGGCACATAAGAACGTCCTTCCATAGCTTCTTTCTTTACAATAGGAAAAGCAACAGCCCATGCAGAATCAGAATGTGCAGTCCACACTTTCTGTAAAGAATCAATCTTAGCCTTTGCAGCATCAGTTATACTTGGATATTGTGCTTCGGCTGCAACCGGGGCCAATATCATTGCACATGCTGCAAGTAATAGTTTCTGTTTCATTTTATATTATCATTTTTTGTTTGTTCTGATATTAAGACGAACTAAAGGAAAAAATGTAATATCAACTAAAACAAAAAATAGATATTTATTTTAAAAAGTCTATTTGTATAAGTTCGTGATTAAGGTTACAAAGCATTGGCAATACGCCTCACTTTGCTTGTATAGTTGCGGTCTTCAGCATAACCAATACGACTCAGAAAAGAATAATAATCCCCATCCGTGTATTTATACTGTACGTCATCACGATAACTCTTCACGCTTTCTTCCCACTTGTTAAAAACATAATAGCTACCATCAGAAGGATGGCGAAGTCCGAAAAGATTATGATTCACACGACATAGTTCACTTGAAAAGTGGCCTGTTTCCAATAATGCCTGCGCCAACACAATCTTAGGGAATTTAACATCATATTTCTGCAGCATCGCCAACACATTTTCAGCTGTCAACGCAATGTCATTCATTATATAATCGCTGTCGCTTTTCATTTCAAGTTCAGCTAGACTATCACATGTCTTATCAATACGTGCGACAGCAGGGAGCGCATCAGGCTCATGTTGCTGGGCTTGAATTTCCAATGATAACAAAAGCGTGTATATAATTATAAGTAATTTTCTATTTATTGCCATACCAATAAAAAAAACGCTATATTCTTCTGTTTATTGTATAATTAATAAAAAAGATGACTAGCTACTATTAGTGGTTATACAAAGTTTTATAGTAAGACTAAACAGAAATTACTTAAGCTGTATTCATACGAAAAAACTACCGAAAAACTAAATATAGAATTGTTTATCGGTAGTTTTATGTATAAGATTATAAAGAGAGTATCAAGACTCTAAAATCATATCTTCTTTATTTGAAAAGCTTTTGCGCAAATAGGTATAAATCTTCACGCCATACAGGCCATGTGTGACCACCGTCTTTTGAATCGTAATAATCAAACTTCACGCCTTTCTGCTTCAAATGCTGCATCATTATCTGACAGTTGTCGTAAGCAATATCAGGTTTACCACCTATCGTGATAAAAAACTGTTTCAGATTATTATTCAATAGCGATACGTTATTATCAATATATGCATAATTAGCATCACGCTCCTTATCTGCATTCATGAATGGTGAAGACTTAGCAAACCATCCAGAACTGAACACACCTAAATAATGGTGAAGACTTAGCAAACCATCCAGAACTGAACACACCTAGATAATGAAATTTGTCAGTATTTGGAACACCAACATACAATGTAAACATTCCACCCATTGACAAACCTGAAATAGCACGACTATCAGCAGAAGCATCAACGCGGAAATCTTTTTCTACAGAAGGGATTACATTATCCAAAATCTCTTTACCAACATTATCAAAGCCTCCAACATTGGCATCAAAACTTACCATCAACATTGGTTTAGCTTTGCCATCAGCGATAAGATTATCAAGAATTATATCACCTCTACCTTGCTGTACCCATCCACGTGCATCCTCACCACCACCGTGCATTATATACAATACAGGATACTTCTGGTCAATATTCTTATCATATCCGGCAGGGGTATATACATACATCACTCTCCAGCTATTTGTCACCTTTGAGAAATATCTCACTGTGCTAACATTGCCATGAGCAACATCGCGTACCTGAAAACGAGTGTCTTCTTTTGCATAAGGTACTTCAACACAACTCATCATTCTACTGCATCCGAAGAATGATTCACTTGATGGATCAGCAACTGACAATCCATCCACGATTAAACTATAATAATGGATACAACTCATCATTCTACTGCATCCGAAGAATGATTCACTTGATGGATCAGCAACAGATAATCCATCTACTACCAAACTATAATAATGAATTCCAGAGCCTTGTGGTTCTGTAGTTACAGTCCAAACTCCATTTGCATTTTTTGTCATGTCATACTTGCGTCCCAAGTCTAACTGAACCTTTTGTGCTTCAGGTGCTTTGATACTGAATTCAATACTGTTATCTGGCATTATCTTTGGAAAGCCAGATTTGTTAATGTTAGTTGTTGCCGGTGTCTGTGCAAATGTAGCTACAGATACCATTAGCAAGCATACTTATAATAATTGTCTTCTTCATGGTTTTTATTTGTTTATAAATGCGTTTTTAATGCCTAACAAGTGCAGGACGCCAATAGTCCCAATTATGATTACCAAAATTCCTTTTTTTTCTTTTCTTGCATTGCGCCGCCCCGCTATGGCCTATAGGATCTTTTTTCAGCGTTTAGGAAAGATTTAGGTAATGTCCCAAATTCACCATATTCTGTTGGTCTTCCACTTAATGTCTTTGCACACCACGAATATTCTTCGTATGTATCATATCACTGGCACTAAATGACATAGAACCAGTCTGTAGCATGAAACGTGGCGACAGCTTTTTTATAACAGGCTCAAGGAATTTTTTTTCAACTCTGAAGGTTCCGCCGTACCAGGGCCAAGCCCATTATCCTGTTGTCAAAACAAAAATCACGATATACATTTGCTGTCTTCTTTTTATAAGTTTTCCGCTGCACCGCATACGCAAGCATCTCAGGACAAAAAATTATGTTCAGGTCCTGAACGGTCCACCCGGTGGGAAGCGTCCGGGCTTGGCTCCATGATTCAACAAACCCGATCAAGAGCAAAGGTTCAAGCAGTTTTGTTGGGTAAAAATAACGATCATCGTCTTCCAACAGTTCTGTCTTTAGACCAGTATGCAACAAGTGCACTTATGTTCTCAAAAATTGTCATTGGAAACGTATCCATTAATTGGCAAAGCGGACACCGGTGTCAATGAAAGATATTTCACCCAGGCGACATTTGTTTTTATTCATACCTGTTCATTTTTTGTGATATGTCAACGCATGGAACATTTGCGACAAAAAATCGATTTACATTCTCGCTCTGGCAATTGTTATATTTGCCGTTCCACATTGCACGTGGTAAGAAAGACACGATCGCGCAACGTATGCAACAAGTAGAAGAAACTTAGCAAAGCAAAAATTCCATTCCTATAGAAATATCGATTGGAACCAGCTGAAGGGACATGACGCCATCTCTTTGCCGGGAAGAACAAGATCCCCACAGCGGAACAGCCTGAAGCAGCACAACAACATTTCCTTTGTCAGCGATATTTCTTCCCTTGAAATTTCCCACTTTGTCCGCAACACGTTCACCCGAATGAAATCGCTTCGGCACCGAAGGGCTGCCCAGCGGATAGCACCAGGGCTTTGAGCTGTTCGTTACCGCGAAGGAATATGGAAGTAAATTTTTGGTCGAAGTGTTGGTGTATGTGAACACNGTCTGTCGCCATTCACCAAGNGGATCGTTTTTAAGAAATTCCAATGGCTGACGACGCAAATAACTACTCATGGCATAAACCATGTTAAAGTATTCTGGATGATGTACTCCATAAACCACAGAGCCACCGCCTCCCATTGAAAAGCCTGCCAAAGAACGATTACTCTTATCACTAAGCACACGATAATGACTTTCAATATAAGGGACAAACTCCTTGAAGAAGAAATCTTCGTAAGTCCAGTCTGGGTCATTAAACCAAATCATTTTATTTTTGTTGGCTTCTGGACAAACGATAACCATTTTAGGAACAATATGGTTGTTGATAAGGCTATCGGCAACATCTGGTAAATGTCCGTCTGTCACCCATTGTGTATCTTCACAACCGCCACCATGTAATAGATATAGCACAGGATATTTCTCTGCTTTTTCAGCATCATAGCCAGGAGGGAGATATAATGTATAGTCACGTTGTGATATGCCCTTCAACATTTTACATGGCATTTTCAGATATTCTATTCTACCTTTATCTTGGCTAAACATTCCACCACAAACAAATAAGAGTAGAAATGATAAAATCGTTTTCTTCATTATCAGATTTTTTATTTTCAATATGCAAAGTAACAAAAAATATTCCATTATACAATATTCAAATGTTTCAAATACTTTATGCAATGTTACATTTCCAGATTAAGATATAACAAAAGAAATGTGTATTTAATATTTGAAAAAGATTGACTAAGAGGCAATAATACTAATTGTATTTACATTTAGTTATATATATATTCTGATATTTGTCTATCAGTATGCTTTTTAGATAATCCCAATGAGTATCTTTTTTAGCTTCATACGTCTTATTATAATTTATACATTAATTTAATATGAAAAGACAACTGCTTATAATCACAGCAATGGCAGCCGGTTTGTCTGCCAATGCGCAACAAATAGACTTCAACCTTGCAGGGAGACAGGCTTCACAAGTAACTGAAGACGGTTTTACCCCATGGGCTATTGCTACAACAAGATCAGAATCTATGTTGCTTCAAGACAGTGGCATCACGGTTAAAATGGCATTGGATGATTCCGCAACAGGAATAACAATGAAATCATGCTGGTGGAAAGATGGAGTAAACAAATTCTCAAAACTTATTTCTGACGGCGTAACTGTATACCAACTTGACGCAAGTGGAAATACGACGATGATTCGGAGTGGATCGGTAAAGATGATTGTCACAATAAGTGGACTTTCTGCTGGCAAGCATACCTTATTGACATATCACAATGATACCGACGGAAACTCTCCTGCCAAGCTAGATGTTTACGTTAATGGAACAAAGGTACAAACAGGCGTGAAACAATCAAGCAGAGTTACGAATACTGACGATTGCGGTATGTCGTATGTAGAGTTTAATGCCGAGGAAGGAAAGGACGTAACAATATGGTATGTGACCACACCTGAATCAGGAAAGGATTACACGAAAGATAACGGAACGACAAGTCTCACTATCAATGCATTGGTACTTGACCGCCCAAATCCTAAAACTACAGCATCAACTCCTATTCCTGCAAACAGAGATTACCATGTTGACGCTGACAACGGAAATATAAAACTAGAATGGAAAGCAGCTTCTACAGCTGTAAAACATCATGTAAAAATAGGAACATCTTTAGATAACATGCATGAATTGGCAACAGTTACAGACGCATATTATCAACTCAACAACATGTATAACCTTAATGAATATTTCTGGCAAATAGACGAAGAGGATGCTAACGGCAATATATATGAAGGTGACTTGTGGACATTCCGTCCCAGACATCTTGCATTCCCAGGTGCAGAAGGTTATGGCAAATATGCTATCGGTGGACGTGGAGGAAGCGTATATCATGTAACAACACTTGCAGATAACGGTGATGATGCGAATCCTATTAGTGGGTCGTTCAGATATGGAATAAAGAAAGCTGCAGGACCAAGGACTATTGTTTTTGACGTTGGCGGAGTGATTGCACTAAAAAACAGACTTACATGTTCGGATAAGTATGTTACGGTTGCTGGACAAACAGCACCAGGTAACGGTATCATGCTTCGTGATTGCCCTTTCGGAATGGCTGAAGACGGAATAACCAGATTCATGCGCATGAGACTAGGACATAAAACTAAGACAAACGGTGTTATTGATGATCAATACAAAGCTGCAGGACTTGACGGTATGGGTATGGCTGGAAACAACAATTCTATTATGGATCACTGTTCTATCGGATGGACTATCGACGAAGCTTTCAGTAGCCGCAACGCACGCAGCATAACATTACAACGCACGCTTATATCAGAAGCATTGAATGTTGCAGGTCATCCTAATTATAAAGCAGGAACTGCCCATGGATACGCTGCTACAATTGGAGGCGGTGAGGCTTCTGGTGTTGGTTCGTTTCATCACAACCTCCTTGCACACGACGAAGGCCGAAACTGGAGTATCAGTGGAGGACTGGATGGAAGCGGCGCTTATGACGGGCATCACGACATATTCAACAATGTTGTTTACAACTGGGGAGGACGTGCATGTGACGGAGGCTCACACCAAGCCAACTTTGTAGGTAACTTCTATAAAGAAGGTCCTGCCACAACACAGAAATATCTTTTAAGAGCACAGTTGGAAGGTACTGGTACTGGCTCACAATCATACTACGTAAACGGTAATCTCCGACAGGAAAAAGATGGAACTTTAACTGAGGACAAGGAAAATGAGACCTATCGCGTTGAAGCAAGCCAGGAATATAACTGGCAGGTATTTGCTGACAAACCTTTCTTCGCCAGTGAAGCAACCATTGAAAGTGCCAAAGCTGCCTACAAGGATGTTTTAAGCGACGTAGGATGCAACATGCCTTATCTAGATAATCATGACAAGAGAATGATTAACGAAACAATAAACGGAACAACTTCTACAAAAGGCAGTGTTTCTGGTAAAGCCGGACTAATTGACTCTGAGGAAGACAAAGGATGTGAAGGGTTTGGTGGACTGAACGTATATTCTGCAACACACTGTTCCAACTTCGATACAGACGGAGACGGTATGCCAGACTGGTGGGAGAAAGCCAATTCACTAAGCACTACCACAGCCGATAACAACGGAGATACAAACAGAGACGGATATACAAACCTTGAAGACTATCTTAACTGGATAGCAGTGCCTCATTTCACAATATATAAAGATGAGACTTCGGTTATCAACCTTAAGGATTTCTTTGCCGGCTTTACCAACAGTCCTATATTTGAACTTAGCGGTTCAAACAATATTATCTATAATTTTGACGGACAAAATACACTTACAGTAAATTCAAAAAATAACAAGACGGGTTTCTACACCATAACGATAAAGGCATCTGATAAGGATGACTGGGGCACGATGCAGCGAGTCTTTAATTTCTATATTGACGGAAACACCACGGCAATAAAAAATGTATGCAACGACAAAAAAGCCAATTCAGACAAAAGCTATAACATTTTAGGTCAAAGAATTGAAGGGAAAAGCAAAGGCGTTGTTGTTACCAATGGAAAGAAAAAGATGAACGGCTAAACACACACAACCTGATATATTAACGACAACTACTATATATAAATAAGATAAGGGCACTTCTATATGAAGTGCCCTTATCTTATTTATAGTTTCAATCGTCACTTATATATGTGACGATTGAATTTGTTTTATTCAGCTAATGGATCAAATGTTCCTGCTGAGCCAGACTTATTATAGTCAGCCCATCCTATTGTCTGTGGCAAAGCCTTGTTGGCTGAAGCCGCACCTGAACATAAGCCCAATAGATAATAGTTTGGACGGAAATTCATATACTCAGAAACATGCTGTGTATTATATCCGTCACCCTTCTTTAGCTTACGTTTTAGATTAGTCTTATACCATGTTGCCAATTGAGAAACCTGATCTGTGATTGGCTTGCGCAAGTCAACACCAGCAGGACGTGTGACACCAGCCTTTACCATTGGGTCGGAATTATAAGTAGTTCCACCAACACCATACTTGTCGGCTACACGGAATTCCATATTTTCACGACGCTGTCCGTTAAACGGTTTGAATCCAAGCCATGTGCAAGTATTTCCACCCCATCCTGTAAGAGTCCAAGAAGCAGGAGCACCAGCAACTTTCTGCGCACCACCATCAAATAGCATCCAGCGACGCATATCATCAAAGCGCTTGCCTTCGTATGCAAATTCAATTTGACGTTCATATAATATAGCACTCATACATGCAGCCTGATCCGATGAAAGGTTTGCCTGCAAACCACAGTCACCAGTATATCCAACGCGCTGACGAATCTGCTGCAACACAGCCACGGCTTCGTCAAGATGTCCTGCACCGCAAGCAGCCTCGGCAAAGTTCAACAATACTTCAGCAAATCTTATTTCGAGAAGAGGAGCTGCTGAATAATATGGAGCTGCACCCTTTACGTCTGCTGCGACGAAAGTATAAAGAGGACTGCTATTCGCATCAAGGTCATCTGTTTTTTTGCGCACGTATACACCTGATCTATTTAGTAACAAGTTATCAGCACCATAAGAGTTTCCACTTTCAGCATTATTTTGATTGTCAAGAGATGTATACCATACATAGTTCCACAAAACGAAATTCTTTCCGTCAGAAGGATTGTTTGCTACGGCTGAACTATAATCGCCATTATATGCCCATCTGAAACCTGGGAATGTAAATGTACGATAAAAACGTGGGTCACGATCCAAGAAAGGTGTTTCTGCATCATAAGCATCATCAGATGTTTCCAGTTTAGTATATGTACCTGTGCCAGATGGAATCTTACCATCCTTCATAGGGAACATGTCAACTAACATTGCCGAAGCATTCTTTCCGCTACCACCTGCATTCTTTGGTCGGATAGTCTTTTCCCAACTGTTGTTCTTCTGATTATCAAGACCATCACCTGTGATATTATTATAAAGAGTTACAAAAACAGCTTCTGGATTTTTTGCTGATTGTGTAAAGATGTTAGCATATCCCTGTGCATTTTCACCAGAACCTTGATACAGTCCATAGCCACAAGCCTTTATACTATCCATTTCCTGCTTCATCACTGTATATGCCTTTGTCCAACGGCTCTCATCATTTGTACGGTTGAATATAGGACTAGCCCAAAGCAGCAACACACGTCCTTTCAGGGCCTGTGCAGTACCTGTTGTCACTCTTCCATAATCATCACCGCTCCAACCGCCGCTCATCGTCTTAGAAGCTAGCAAAGATGCAGCTTTATCAAGATCACTCAATATAAACTCAATTGAAGCCTTTGTTGAAGAACGTGGAGTAACAGATGTCACAACAGGATCCTGTGTCTCAGTAACGATAGGCACACCGCCATACCATTTCACGATATTATAATAACACCATGCACGGAAGAAATAGCACTGTCCTAGCAATATATTCTTTTGATCCTGAGAAATTGTTCCGCCATTGATACCCTCAATTACATCATTGATATTACGGATACGACCATATACAGCCTCCTGTATATTCGACTGTGTAGCCATGAAATAATCCGGCACCTGATTGGTGGTACTTGTTGAAGAGAGTTCTATTTCTGGATTTACGAAATCACTGAATCCACTATATTCCTCAGTAGACTTGCCTGCAATATCCGCATTACCCATAGAAGGATACTTCCATGACATATCGTTTGAAGTAGGCAGACACCAACTATATACATCATTAACTCTGCCGCTGCATCCACTGTAATAATTATAAATATCCTTATTCACATTATCATAGTTTTTCTTGTCTTCAAGAAAACCATCACTACATGAAGCTAGAGCCAACAGACCAGCCATGCAGAAAACTGATATTTTTATATTCTTTTTCATTGTATTTACCATTTATAGTTTTACTGTCTGCTAGAAACTTACGTTCACACCAACAGTGAACTTTCTAAGATTTGGATAACTGCCGTAAGAACCAGCCATTGAATTCATGAATTTATCAGGATAAGGATTCAAAAAATTAATAAGATTCTGTCCAGTTACATTAAGACGTACACTTTGTAAACCAATCTTCTTTACTAACAGAGAAGGTATTGTATAAGCCAATGTCAAACGGTTAAGTTCTATTCTTGCAGCACTTACACGCCAAAAGCTAGAAGCAACCGCATTTACATCTGTGTATGCTAGGTTTGGATAATATCCGTCTAGATTCTGAGCAACGACAAGTTTGCCCGAAGCATCATAAACATCCTTATAAGAGAACATGTTGTCTACATTCCAGAATGAAGACATATTGCAATATTCCAAACTTCCTGTTGGTTTCAGAGCCGCACTAGGTATAAGAGTGTATCCTCCCCAACTTGCACCAAGCTGTGCTGTTATAGAGAAGTTTTTATAATCTGCCCCTAAATTCATTGTGAAACCATAGATATTATCACGATTTGACAAACAAACCTGATCATTGTTTTGATCAACGATTCCGTCAGGAGCGGCATAAGTACCGTCAGCTTGTTGAGCACCTCTGACATCTTTATACATAAGCATTCCTGGACGAACTTTATCCTTTGTCAATCCCATATAAGATGTGATATTATACTTAGCAAAATACTCATCTATATCCTGGAAACTACGGAACATTCCGATGCACTGCATACCCCATGTTCCGACATTTGCACGACTGCCATATCTAATTTGACGATAGATATATTCATCTTCCCAGTCCATATTCAGCACCTTATTGTCTGAATATCCAGTATTGATACCAATCTTATACTTGAAGTCTTTACCAATCTTGTCATGCCAGTTAAGAGAAAGCTCCCAACCCCAAGAATCCATTTCGCCAAGATTTGAAGCAGCAGAAACTGTACCTACTGTAGAAGGAACCGTCTGAAGAATATTCATCAACATCTCACGATTCCATTCTCTATAATGATCAAGAGTCAAACCAAGACGCTGATCAAAGAAGTTTGCATCAACACCTACATTGAACTTATAATCCTTATCCCAATGAACATCAGAGTTTACCGCAGAATTGTTTTTATTAATAGTAATTCGGTTACCAGAATCATTGCCTATTCCTTCACCAAATACAGTACCCTTATTAGCATCCAGCGCATAAACCTGCATCCATTGCCATGCAGCGGTGTTGTCACGACCGGTAAGACCGAATGAAGCACGAAGTTTCAAGAAGTCCATCCATTTGACATTCTTTTTGAACCAAGGTTCCTCTGAAACCACCCAACCTGCACTGACAGCAGGGAATGTGCCCCAATAGTTTTTAGGAGCAAACTTTGTTGACGCATCAGAACGCAAAAGGAACTCAAATAAGTATTTGTTTGCATAAGCATAATTCACACGGCCTATATATGACAGAGTACCACTCTCACTACGTGTAAAAGTTGTAGTCATCTCACCAGTTGCGGCATTATACTGACCTGTTGTAAATTCATAAGGGCTTTCTCGTTGACCTGTAAGATATTCACTTTCAGCTTCAGACTTCTCTACAGAGAACAAAGCCTGAACATGGTGCTGACCGAAGTC